>OJIO01000910.1_pt1 | contig 15440 bp, 10 predicted proteins | sample 1595621 | NCBI WGS metagenome assembly OJIO01 (sample SAMN05416776, study PRJEB24817) | seawater metagenome | isolation source: Sea water | place: Canada:Atlantic | collected 2013-07
ACTTTACCTGTTTCTCCCATAAAATAAATTTCAATTGGAGATTCTTGCTTTACTTCGTATTCGGCAATTGCCTGACGACAAGCTCCACAAGGTGGTATTGGAGTTAGGGTTTGGTGAGATTTAGAGCCAGCTGTTAATGCCATTCTGATAATTTTCGCATCAGGATACTGAGCTCCAGCATAATAAATTGCTGTTCGTTCTGCACACAATCCAGATGGATAAGATGCATTTTCTTGATTATTACCAGTTACTATTTCGTCGTTATCTAGCAATATTGCTGCACCTACATAAAAATTAGAGTAAGGCGCATATGCTTTTTGCCTTACTTCAATTGCTTTGCTCATCAACATTGCAACATCTGATGGTAATTCATCAAAGTTATCATATACAAGTAATGTTGACTCAATTTTTACTTCCTTCATTTTAAAAATGGTATTAGATAAAAAAACTATTGCTTTTAAGTAAAACAATAGTCTTTATATATCTTATTTTTAATTACTACTAATATTCATCATACTCTCCATCACCAAAGTTAAAGGTTAGAGAAAAACGTAATGTATTTTCTAAAGGGCTTTGTACTTTAGATGCTGAGAATAAATACGACATATCTATATTTATAGTTGTATACTTAAATCCTGCTCCTAAAGCAAAAAACTTACGTGCACCTTTTTCTTCACTTTCATTAAAATATCCTGCTCTAAATGCAAATGAATCTTCATATTGATATTCAGCTCCTAAAGCCCAAGTAAATTCTTTAAGCTCTTCACTGAATCCTCCTGGAGCATCACCAAATGATTGGAATACACCTTTAATAAAGCTTACATCATTAGATTGTCCTTCAACAATTATAGTTGGCTCATCACTATCTTGTGTTCCGTTATCATTATTATCAACAAATCCTAAAATTGGAGGCGATGGTACTAATAGCTTAGTAATTTCTGCAGTAACTGCTACTTTATTGTAATCATCAAAAATAAAATCGAAACCACCACCAAGTCTTAAGTTTGTTGGTAAGAAGTTCTCGCGTCCAGCATCATCATACTTAATTGTTGGACCTAAATTTTGAATTGCAAAACCTGCTCTCCAACGACCATTAAAACTATCGTAAGCATTTTCTTCACTTTGATAGTAACCAGAAATATCTACAGCAATTGAACTTGCTGCACTTGCATTTGCATCGACAGCTTGAATTCTAAGGTCTGAACGTAAATAACGTAAACCTACAGCCATTGAGAATTGATCTGCCAAACGTAAAGAGTACGATGCGTCTATTGTAAGTTCGTTTGGTTTTTCAATTAGTTCTTCAGAAAATTCATCTTGCACGATACCTATTTCACCTAAACTAAAATACTTAAAACTTGCTGCAAAAGCACTACGTTCATTAAGTCTATTAAAATAAGTTACGTTTCCAAGAAAAATATCATTCACCAGTTTACTTAAATATGGTGTATAACTAACACCAATACCAGATTTAGCTTCAGAAAACGCATATTTTGATTGATTCCATTGTTGTGAGTATGCATCTACAGATGTAGCTACTCCCATATCTCCCATACCAGCAGCACGTGCATCTGATGCAATAAGTAAAAAAGGAACACCAGTTGTTATAACTGAAGATTGGTTATCAAAAATAATTGTTTCTTGTGCAGTAGATATATTATAAACTGTTAATGTGATAAGAGTTAAAATTAATTTTTTCATACAATTTTTGGGTTCTAATTAGTGCGTTTGAGGCATTAATTTATTAAGCAAATATAAATTTTTATTATAGTATTACAAGTTTTTGAATCTTTTCGACCTGTTTATTAAGCTGATTTGACCTTACTTTGAGTTTATAAATATAAACTCCTTTTCCTATTTTATCTCCAAAATCATCTCTTCCATCCCAAACGATATCTTTAGATAAATTACTGGTTGATTTTATACCTCCAGTTGTTTGACCATTTAAGGTTCTTACCAACTTTCCTGAAACAGTGAATATCTGTATAGAAACGTCTAAAGGCTCTGAACTATTGTGATTAAACCAAAATTCGGTGTAATTTATGAACGGATTTGGGTAGTTTAATACATTATTAATGACTAATTCTTCATCTTTATCATGTACAATAAACTGTATTTCAGCGGTTGATGAATTGTTATATACATCCCAAGCTTTTAATGTTAAAGTGTGTAATCCTGGTGTTAAATCTCTGAATCCATAAGAGACTTTTCCATTTGTATAATCATCTACATTAGCTTGATAATAATCATTTAAAACGTATGGATTTGTTTCATCACCATCAATAGTGGCGACAATATCATGACCAATACCACTTGCAGTATTAATACCATTATCGTCTTGAAGCTTTACTAAAAGCGTTGGCGCTTCATTCGTAATTCCTCCTGACACAAAATTTTCATCATTCATAAACAAGTTAATAACTGGCCCAACATTATCTTCTTCTGCATTTTCGTTAATGCCTCCAACTTGTATATCGAAACTTGATCCTGCTTGGTCTTGTAATGGGTTTTCTGTTTTAGCATAAAAACTCACTTTACCTGGCCCGACTGGAACACCTATATCTCTAGGCACAACAAACTCGAAATCAAACTGACCATTAGTAATTGTTGCTTGACCTTTAAAAATAACTTCGCCAAGTGTTTTAAAATTCATAATTACATATTGTCCATTTTGAACGGTTCCATCATTACCTAATGTTTGCCTGTCAATTTCTTTATCAAATATTGTTGCTGTTAATACACCATTATAATTTGATAATAGGTTATCTGAAACATCAACAACTTCTCCAGATAATTTTATTCTACTTAAGGCTTCAAGAACATCGTTATTTTGCCCAATTGGCACATCATTTATTTTAGTAAGTTTTATATTAGGCCTAGCAAAAGATAGCTTCATTGCTGGATCACCTATAAAGAACACTAAAAGCTTTTGTTCAATTCCAGTAATTGATGAGTGTGTTTTAGTTAGTCGTAATGCCTCAGCCATAGAAGGATATTCGTTTGACCCATAAGCAAAAAGGTATTGTTCTAAAACGATATTAAAAGAAACTCCTACACTTACAAAAACTGCTCTAGTTGTTGTTATAAGACCTATAGACCCTCCTTGTTTATTCCAATACAAATATTCTCCTGCAGTAGGACGAGTTGGATCATCAAACTTAGTATACTCACAAGTAACAGTAACAAAACAATTAAACTTACATATATTACTTACTTCCTGAGAATCATTTTTATCGAAAATACGCTCGTGAGCAAGCCCATCTTCTCCTCCATGCCCAAAATAATTAATCACCAATGCTCCAACATCAATAGCATCTCTTACAGCTTTGTTTACAGCTGGATACCTTTCTCCACTTGCTGATGCTTGTTGTTGATAAGAATCTGCATGTATTTTTATAGGATTTAAAAATGGCTTTTCTGTCGTTATTTCGTTTGCTATATTATCTGTGGTCTGTTGTAAAACAGCCTCATAAGGCTCATCTACATCATCAGAAATGATAATAAAATTATTTCTCCAACTTCCGTATGAACCTGTTTGATAATACAAATCAATTTTATCAACCATCTCTTTTGCTCGTTGAGGAGTCTCTGCAAGAATTCTTCCAACAGCTATATCTAATTTATTAGAAGTTGCCATATTACCTTCGTTACTGTCCATCATTCCAAAGAAATCATCTGAAGCAAAAGAATTTGTCAAACTAAAACTATTATACGAATGCCATACAGGAACAATATTGGTGTTATTATTTATTCTACTTTTATAATCAAAAGAAGCATCTCCAAAAAGACATAAATATTTTAATCTGTTTTCTGGAGCACTTGCATTGTCATATACATATTTCACAAGGTTTCTAATGGCTGAAATATCTTGATTTCCAGAGCTAAATTCAGTATAAATTTCATTTAGAGTTACAACTTTAACGTTTAAATTATACTGATCTCGATTAATTTGAGCTAACCTTTCTGCTTGAGATAAAAAATTGTTTGGTGAAATAATTATGTAGTCAACATCTTGAAATTGTCCTTGGGCATTATTAAATATTGTTCCTTTAATATTTTGATTATTAACTCTCGTATTAGCGTCTCTTAATGGCACATAATAATCGGAAGGTGTTACAACCAAATACTTTCTTAAAGTCCCTGCGTTTGCTTTAAAATTTAGTGTAGCACTTTGATTAGAATTAATAACACTTGTTACATCATACTTATTTGTAATATCCCAAACTTCAGATACATTTGATGTATTAGAAATTTGATATTCTACAACTCCTGAAGAACTTGCTATGCTATTTTTTTTAAAAATGAATTGATCTCCTTCAAAATTTAAACTTCTAGTAGCTTCTAAAGAAATAAAGTCTAAATAGCCATGTGAGGAAGGGTTTCCATTATTATTGTATGTTAAAGTAACATCAATATCTGATGAATTAACAGTAATATTATTATCTAAAGAGTTTCCACTAGCTAATGAAGAATCATTAATTGGCTGAAATGCTAAAGTCCCAATCGCATTACCATTAGCTTTTACTTGCATTGTAGTTTGCACGTCTGCTGTAGCTGCCGCAAGTACTCTTAACCTAACTGGTTCTGTTGTTATTAAATTTGGAAAACTAAAACTAAATACTTTTTCATTTTCTATATCAAATCTATCACTAAACCAACGTCTACCAAGCTTTGCTATATTAAACTCATCAACTTCGTAGAATTGATAATCTTGAAATGTATTTACGTTAATATTTGCTGCTTGACTTGGTTGAACCATGTTTTGAATTCGTTTACCATTGCCATTACTTATATTTACATAATAGTAAGATTTGTCTGTGTAAGCATTAATATTCGTAACACTCTCTGCATTATATCCTGTTGGTCCTTCAGCATAAAACAATATATAATCTTCATTATTAAAGACACCATCTTCTTCTCCTACAAACTTAATAGCATTTTCAGTTAAGTCTAAAGGGTAGCTAACTGAATTAGGCATTGGTAACATTGCTCCACCATTACCATATATTTTAACAGTTCGAGGGTCTACATTAGTATTCGCTCCTAATTGATTTAAAAAACTTTTTGAAATTCTAAATACTCCTGTTTTATCTACATAAAAACGATACCATTGACCAGAACTCAGTACTGAATTAACAATAGCCTGAGGCTCTGCAGCTAAAGCATTTCTGTTTGAAGATGCATTATAATTAACAGTAAAAGACGTTATCTTTTTATATACTCCATTATCATTAATAATAGGTGTTAATTCAAAAAACACAGAGCGTTTGCCTCTTGCATTAGTATTTGATAATTTAATTTTTGGAGTATTAGGAATCGTATTAATTGACAACCCTTTTAATTCAGTAACAGAAATAACTGAATAATTTACATTACTTAAACTAACCGAACTTTCATTAATTTCACTATTTGCTTCCCACTCTGAAAAGAAAGTTAAACCTTTAGTTTCATCAAAACTAAAATTCTCTTTATTAAAAGTTGGCACTTCAATAGTGGAGTAATCTGTCTTTAAAATTGTTGTTCCACTCCAATTGATTTCAAATCTCTTTTGTTGTGAAAAACAAATAGAAAAAAACAGAAGAGTAATTAGAAGAGAGTATTTTTTCATCAATTTGGTCAATCTTTATTATAATAATTAGCCATAAAGCGGCTAAAAACTAATATTAAATCATCAGTATAAATAACGTTAACAATATTAGGTTATTATAAGGTTGCAATTTTTTATTCAAAATTACAACAATAAATGATTTTTTCAACCGTTATTGAGAAACAAATTACATCGATAAACTGATTAAAAATCCGTTGTTATGTATAAAAAAAAGGATGAAATGCAATTTTTTTTGTAAAATAGATTAAAAAAATGTTGTTAATATTTCTATAATTACTATATTGCGTCTCTAAATTTAACTAGCTTACTTAAAAAGTATGGATATGAAAAACGTCTTAAATCTAAGGATATTATTAGCCCTAATGCTATCTTTAGCAATGTTTAGCTGTAAAAGATCATCGTCATCTAAGAACGATTCCAGAGCTACTGGATGGAAAATCAATGACAAAAATGGTGGTTTTCAGTACAATACGAATTTTAAAGAACAAGCCACTTCGCCTGGTTTAGTTTTTATTGAAGGTGGTACATTTACTATGGGTAAAGTACAAGATGATGTGATGCATGATTGGAATAACTCTCCTAATCAGCAACACGTACAATCATTTTACATGGATGAAACCGAAGTTACCAATAAAATGTATTTAGAATATTTAGATTGGTTAAAACGAGTTTATCCTCCAGATGATCCAAATTTCAAATTAATATACGAAGGCGCATTACCTGATACCTTAGTTTGGAGAAATCGTTTAGGCTACGCTGAAATGATGACAGAAAACTACTTACGTCATCCAGGTTATGGGGAGTATCCTGTTGTTGGCGTTAGCTGGATTCAAGCTGTTGAGTTTGCTGATTGGAGAACTGATCGTGTAAATGAGCTTTATTTAGAAGATGCTGGTTACTTAAAAAGAGATGCTCGTATAACAGATGTTTCTGCTGATGCAAACTTTAATACTGACACTTATATTAACGCTCCAACTGAAACTTTTGGTGGAAACGATGAAATATTAAATGGAGGTAAAAGAAGAACACAAACAAATGCAGCTGGTGAAGAAATTAATGTATATGCAAAAAGAGAATCTGGTATTATAACTCCAGAATATCGTTTGCCTTCTGAAGCTGAATGGGAATATGCAGCTCTAGGGTTAAGTGAATTGAGAAGCTACAATACTATTCGTGGAAGAAAAAAATATCCTTGGAGTGGTTCTTATACAAGATCAGGAAAAAGAAAAACCAAAGGAGATCAGTTAGCAAACTTCAAGCAAGGTAAAGGAGATTATGGCGGAATCGCTGGATGGTCTGATGATGGTGCTGATATTACTGCTGAAGTAAAATCTTATGAGCCTAACGATTTTGGTTTATATGATATGGCAGGAAATGTTGCAGAATGGGTTGCCGATGTTTATCGACCAATTGTTGATGATGAGTTTAACGATTTCAACTACTATCGTGGAAACGTTTATACTAAAAATGCAATTAATGATGATGGAACTGTAAAAGTTGTAACTACAGATGATATCGTTTACGATACACTTAGCAACGGTAAAATAGTTCCAAGAAATTTACCAGGAGAAATACACCAAGTTCCTGTTAATGAAAATGAAACATACTTAAGAACAAATTTTGATTCTAGTGATAATAGAAACTTTAGAGATGGAGACAAACGTTCTTCGCGTCAATTTGGTGGAAATTTCAATGAAGATGAAACTGTTACAGATAGTGAAACAGGTAAAATGTATAACTCACCAAAGCATAAAATTGAAAGAGATTCTGCTGGAGCGTTAATTAAAAATTATGATAAATCTAATGAAAGAACATCATTAATTAATGATAACGCTAGAGTTTATAAAGGTGGTTCTTGGAAAGATAGAGAATACTGGATTGACCCAGCTCAACGTCGTTATTTCCCACAAGATATGGCAACAGACTACATCGGATTTAGATGTGCAATGTCTAGAGTTGGTTCAAAATCAAAAGGAAAAAATAAGACTAGAAATTAATTTTATAATTTTTAATAAATAAAAAAAGTCCTAACCTTTGTGTTGGGACTTTTTTTATTACATTTATTTTATGAGTATAGATCAAATTTACAACTACTTTCTGCAGTGCGATTCAGTAAGTACAGACACAAGAAAAATTACAAAAAACAGTATGTTTTTTGCACTAAAAGGTGAAAATTTTAATGGTAATACATTTGCAGAAAAAGCTTTAAAAGAAGGAGCCAAATATTGTGTTGTTGATGAAAAAGAATATGCAATCAACAAAAATTATTTACTTGTGAGTGATGTACTTAAAACATTACAGCAACTTGCAACATACCACAGAAAACAGTTAAATATTCCAATCATAGCATTAACAGGCAGTAATGGAAAAACGACCACTAAAGAGTTGATAAATGCAGTTTTATCAACTCAATTTAAAACTGTAGCTACACAAGGAAATTTAAATAACCATATTGGAGTTCCTTTAACACTTCTTAAACTAACTAAAGATACTGAAATTGGTATTATTGAAATGGGAGCAAATCACCATAAGGAAATTGAACTATTAAGCAATATAGCCTTACCAGATTATGGATTGATAACAAACTTTGGGAAAGCTCACATAGAAGGATTTGGAAGCATTGAAGGCGTTATAAAAGCTAAGTCAGAATTATATGACCATTTAAAAGAACATAATAAACTAATTTTTGTTAATGAGAATGATTTAACTCAAGTAAAACAGACAGAAGAATATAATAACTTAAACAAATTTGGCACAGCTTCTACAAGCGATTCGATAATAGAACTTGTTAGCACACAACCTTTCGTAACTATACGATATAAAGAAAAAATAATTAAAAGCAATCTAGCAGGCACATATAACTTTAATAATATTGCTGTTGCTATTGCTATAGGCAATTACTTTAAAATAGATTTAAATAATATCGTTTCTGCAATCGAAAGTTATGTACCAACAAACAATAGGTCCCAACTAATAGAAAAAGGTAGTAATACTATAATTATGGATGCGTATAACGCAAATCCAACTAGTATGTTAGCAGCATTAGAAAACTTTAAACAATTGGAAAAAAACAATAAAATTTTGTTTTTGGGAGATATGTTTGAGTTAGGATCAACAGCTGAAGAAGAACACCAGAATATTGTAAATTATCTTGAGAAGAACGGTATAGGTAATACCTTTTTAGTTGGTAAAAATTTTTACAAAACCAAAGTAAATATTACTTCTATACTAAAGTTTGAGACTTTTGATGATTTGAAAGCTGAACTACAACTAAATCAAATAAAAAATAAATTTGTACTTATAAAAGGTTCTCGTGGAATGGCTCTTGAGCGCATTTTAGAGCTTCTTTAATCAACTTAATTAGCAATGATTTAGTACAATAAAAAAAGTTCATACGTTTGTATGAACTTTTTTAGATTAGTGGGCGATGAGGGGTTCGAACCCCCGACCCCCTCGGTGTAAACGAGGTGCTCTGAACCAGCTGAGCTAATCGCCCTTCGTTATTGGACTGCAAATATAAATTAGTTTTTCATTTCGCAAAAGGTTTTTTTAAAAAAAAATTAAATTATTTCTGCTACAACAAAAGTACTTCCACCAACATAAATTAAATCATCAGTAACTGCATATTGCTTTGCACTATTTAAAGCTTCTTCAACACTCTGATACACATTGCCTTTGAAGCCATTGGAGATAAAAACATCATGTAATTTTGTTGCATCTAAACCTCTTGGCAAATTGGGCTTACAAAAATAATAAATAGCTTCTTTTGGTAGTAATGGCAAAATTGAGTCTACATCTTTGTCATTTACAACTCCAAAAACAATATGCAATTGGTTAAAGTTTTCATTTAAGAGCTGATTTATTACATATTTTAAACCTTCTTTATTATGTGCTGTATCACAAATAATTTTGGGTGAATTCTGCAATATTTGCCAACGCCCTTTTAATCCAGTATTTTTTACAACGTTAAGCAATCCTTGTTTTAAATTTTTATCTGAGATTTTTAAAGACTTAGAGTTGACAACTTTTATAGTTTGGAGAACAGTTTTGATATTTCTTTGTTGATAAAATCCTTTCAGGTCAGACTCAAAAACTATGTCAATGTTATGATCAGCAAAATAAATTTCTGAATGATTTTTTTTAGCCAAACTTTTAAATACAGATTGTGTTTCGGTTTGTGTTTCTCCTATCACGACAGGAATGTTAGGCTTTATGATTCCTCCCTTTTCAACAGCGATAGCTTCTAAGGTCGTTCCTAAAAATTGTGTATGATCTAATCCTATATTAGTAATTACTGATACTTCAGGCGTAATTATATTGGTTGAATCTAATCGTCCTCCTATACCAACTTCAATAATGGCTATATCTACTTTTTTCCTTGAAAAATAATCGAAAGCCATTCCAACAGTCATTTCAAAAAATGACAGTGAGTTTGCTTCAAAAAATGACTTATGCTTATATATAAAGCCAGTAACAAATTGTTTGCTAACATCTTTGCCATTAATCTTTATACGTTCTCTAAAGTCTTTTAAATGTGGTGATGTATACAAACCTACTTTATAACCTGCTTCTTGAAGTATTGAAGCCAACATATGACTAGTAGACCCTTTTCCATTTGTACCTGCTACATGAATGGTTTTAAATTTATCTTCAGGATTATTTAGGTGTTTTGCTAAAAGTAATGTGTTGTCTAAATTGGCCTTGTATGCAGTTTTACCTTGGTTTTGATACATAGGTAACTGCTTAAACATCCAGTTGACAGTATCTTGGTAAGTCATTTATTGAGTAACACTAAAATCAATTTTTACAAAACCAATTTGAGTAACTGGTGCTTTGGAATCCGCAGGCCATTTATAAGTTAGTGCTGTTTTTTTGGCAGCTTCATATAAACACAAATCTCCTGTGGTTCCTTTTTTCCCAGGAATTGCATTAACTACTCTACCTTCTCTATTTACATGAATTTCAACAACTACTCTACCTTCTTCATTACAATCTGGCACAACTTTACCGTTTGTAGGCTTCCCTCGTCCATTGAGTCCATATCCAGTACCATTGCCTCCGCTTCCTGTTCCTGGCTGTCCAAAATAACTTGGCGCATATGGATCTCCATCTAATTGGCCTTTATCACCTGGCTTACCATCAGGACCTTCTCCTCCTGCCGTTTTACCATCTGATTTTTTTACTCCACCTATTAAGGCATCAAGTTTTGCTTTTTTATCAGCTTCTTCTTGTCGTTTTTTGGCTTCAGCTGCTTCCTTTTCTCTTTGTACTCGTTCTGCATCTGACTTAGCCTTTGCATCTGCTTTTGCTTTTGCATCTGCAGCCTCTTTTTGTTTTTTTATGGCTATAGATTCAGCATTATCTTCAGTTAAGACTTTTTCAGCTGCTTTTTCAGATTTTGAACGCTCTGCTTTTGTTTGCTCAACTTTAGATTCTTTAACTTGAGGTTCTTCAATAACTTCTCTCGGCTCAGATTTTATAGGTTCTATGGGTTGAACATCTCCGCTACCAACTTCAGAGTTTCCAAAATTTACTGCAACACCATATTCTAATGGTGGATCCATATATTTATGACCAACTACAAATAAAAGCAACAACAAAATGACCACAATTAGTGTTGTGATTTTTGCTGAATTTCGCTCATGTATGGTTTCTAAATATTTCATTTTTTAATCATTAGGCTTAACTGCCAAAATAACTTTAAATTTATTTCTATTAGCAATGTCCATAACTTTTACAACATGCTCTACTGCTACAGATTTTTCTGCTCTTAAAACAATTGTTGGTTCTTCTTGATTAGCTAATAGTGTTTTTAATTCTGATTCTAACATACTTTCACCAACAACTTTTTGGTCTATATAGTATGTTAAATTTTCTTTTATACTAACTGCAACTGACTTTTTATTTTCAGTTTTCCCACTAGCTTTTGGTAACAATATGTCTATTGCATTAGTTGTTACCAAAGTTGATGCCAACATGAAAAATATCAATAACAAGAATACAATATCTGTCATTGACGACATATTGAACTCAGGTGTTACTTTATTTCTTCCTCTAATTCTCATTAAATTGGCTCGTTTAAATGGTCTAAAAACTCTAACGAATTAGCTTCCATTTGGTATATCACTTTATCAGTTTTTACAACTAAATGATTATATGCCATATATGCTACAATACCTACTATAAGTCCACCAACTGTAGTTGTCATTGCTGTATATAATCCGTCAGCTAATAACTTAATATCTATTTGTCCACCAGAATTAGCTATCTCAAATATAGAAAGTATCATTCCAATAACCGTTCCAAGAAACCCAATCATTGGAGCTACGCCAGAAATTGTTGCTAAAACAGAAACGTTTTTTTCTAATTCATAAACTTCTAGACGACCAGCGTTTTCTATTGCTGTATTTATATCAGCTAGAGGTTTACCAATTCTCGTAATACCTTTATTAATTAACCTTGATACTGGCGAATTTACTTGTGCACATAATAATTGAGCTGAATCTATTTTACCATGCGACACATGGTCTTTAATTTGATTCATAAAATTTGCATCAATTTTTGATGCTGCTTTTATTGCAAAAATGCGCTCAAAATAAATATATAAGGCCACAAACAATAGCACAAATAGGATGGCTATAATAATCATTCCTGCAGTACCTCCACTACCAATTAATTCGATAATAGAAAGTGTTTTTTCTACAGATTCTCCTTCAGGAACTAATTCTGCTCCATCTTGAATATTACTCAGTAATATCATATTTATAATTTGTTTAATTAGTGTATTAACGTATAAAAAATAACTTAAGTATATCTTTTAAAATATTGTTCTAGTAAACATAAATGTAACTGCGCCTGCTAAAAACCCAATTAAGGCTAACCAAGAGATTTTTTTCAAATACCAAAAGAAATCTATTTTCTCCATTCCCATTGCGACAACACCAGCTGCCGAACCAATAATTAGCATACTTCCTCCTGTACCAGCTGAATAAGCAACAAAATGCCAAAGTTCATTATCCATAGGCTCTGAAAACATTCCTAAACTTGCTGCTACTAATGGTACATTATCAATTACTGCAGATGCAACACCTAAAAGTAAAATTACTAAATCAGAGACTCCTGTATGATGTAACTCTGTACCTAACATTGGCATACCCTCTTTTAAAGCAGTTGCAAATTCGAACAAAATCCCTAAAGATTCAAGTGCTGCAACAGCCATTAAAATTCCTAAGAAAAATAATATACTCGGTAATTCAATTTTAGATAAAGAAGCATGCACAGGACTATGATGTGCATGTGCATCACTTTCTGCTGAATCGAACTGTGCTAAACTAAACTTTGAACTACTATATAATTCAGCAAAAATCGCTACAACGCCAAGTGCTAACATCATACCTACATATGGAGGCAAATGAGTTATAGTCTTAAAAATCGGCACAGATACTATTGCTCCAAGTCCTAAATATAACATTGTAGAACTAAATTTGCTTTTTGGTTTATCATCTACATTCTCTTCAATATCTAATTTTCCTTTGAAAACAGGCAAAAATGAAGCAATAAATGAAGGTATAGCCATACAAACTAAAGACGGTAAGAATAAGTAAACAAATAAGTGATCTGTTGATACTTTTTTACCTATCCAAAGCATTGTTGTAGTTACATCTCCTATAGGAGACCAAGCTCCACCTGCATTAGCCGCAATTATAATTAAACCAGCATACCAAAGACGAACATCTCTATCTTTTACTATTTTTTGTAGTATAGATATTAAAACAATTGTAGCTGTTAGATTATCTATTATTGCTGATAGAATGAATGCTAAAATTGAAAATATCCAAAGTATTTTTTTCTTACTCTTTGTCTTTATAAAGCCTTTAATTGTTGAAAAACCATCAAAATAATCAATAATTTCAACTATTGTCATGGCTCCAAGAAGGAAAACTAAAATTTCAGCAGTTTTACCTAAATGATGTAATAATGTTTCTTCCATTATATGCATCTTTTCTTCATGAGGCATTACTCCAAATCCTTCTAATAAACTATGCTTTGCTGAATCAAACCATTGTGGGAATGTTTCTAATCCTAATGAAATAAGAGCCCAACTTATTGCCATCATTACTAAGGCAGGAATAAGTTTGTCAATTTTAATGCTGTGCTCTAATGTAATGGCTAAATACCCTATTACAAATACTAATATAATTACTGTTTCCATAAATATCTATGTTAAATAAGCTGACTTAAAGCGATTTCAAACGCAGTCTCACTTACTCCTGTTTTAGTTTGATTTTTATTATATACTTTTTTAATTGCTTCTTTGATTCTATTGGATGTATCGCTAAAAATAGCATCATCTGTCATTTGTACCTTTTGTTCCATAAAATATGCAAACACTCTTGCCATACCACAATTAGAAATAAAATCTGGAATTAAACTGATTTTGTTATCTGTATACTCCATTATAGGGCCAAAGAAAATCTCTTTATCTGCAAAAGGGACATTAGCTCCACATGAAATAACTTCCAAACCAGTATCAATCATTTGATCTATTTGTTGTTTTGTTATTAATCTTGAAGCTGCACAGGGAGCGAATATTTCAGTTTCTAACGACCAAATTTTTTCATTAATAACATTAAAAGGTATTAAATTATCACTAACAAGCGTGTTTCCGGTTTTATTAAGGTATAAGTTAGTGATTTCTTCAAAAGTGAAGCCTTCTTCTTTAATTAATCCGCCAACAATATCAATTATTCCAACAACCTTTGCTCCCATTTGCGATAAATAAAAAGCAGCAGCAGCACCCACATTACCAAAACCTTGAACTATTGCTCGCTTACCAACTATTGAATCTCCTTGAACGTCATAAAAATGTCTTGCAGCTTCTGCTACACCATAACCAGTAATCATATCGGCTACTGTATATTTTCGGCGAACATCTGGAGAATATTTTGGGTTTTCAATTACTTTAATAACACCATGACGTAATTGACCAATGCGATTAATTTTATCTGCTTGAGTAGGCTTAAAATGACCTTCGAAAACACCTTCTTGTGGATGCCAAACACCACTCTCTTCGGTAATTGGAATTACTTCATGAATCTCATCAACATTCAAATCACCACCAGTACCATAATAACTTTTAAGTAATGGTGAAACTGCTTTATACCAGCGTTCTAACACGCCTTTTTTTCTTGGATCGTGAGGATCAAAATTAATTCCAGACTTTGCACCACCAATTGCAGGTCCAGAAACAGTAAACTTAACTTCCATCGTTTTGGCTAATGATAAAACTTCATTCATATCAAGCCCTTTACGCATACGTGTTCCACCACCAGCAGCTCCACCTCGTAATGAGTTGATTACTGTCCAGCCTTCTGCTTCGGTTTCAGGATCTTTCCAATTAAAAATAATTTCAGGTTCTTTGTCTTCGTACTTTTGAAGTAAATCTTTCATCTAGTTAGTTATTCTGAAACAAATATAAAAAACTAAAAATCGTTAAATATTAATTTTCTAATAATTTTAATGAATATATATTTTACCTGAGCTATGATTTTTGAATGCTCCTGTAACACTACTTAAACAGTTGACTTCATCTCGTAATTTTAAAACACCTAGAAACCCAAAAATCAATGCTTCTTTAAACTCAATAATTAATTGATTTGGAATGACAATCTCATTTTTAGTCTTATCCTTAATACTTTTAATTAAAAAATCGTTGTAAACGCCTCCTCCAGTTATTAAAACTGTTACGTTACTTTTTTTATTAATTTCTTTTGTTATTTGAATTGAAGCTGTCTCTTATACACATCTGACGCTGCCGACGAAGAGGATAGTG
>OJIO01000915.1_pt1 | contig 15339 bp, 3 predicted proteins | sample 1595621 | NCBI WGS metagenome assembly OJIO01 (sample SAMN05416776, study PRJEB24817) | seawater metagenome | isolation source: Sea water | place: Canada:Atlantic | collected 2013-07
GAGATTTCTGCCTGTCTCGTGGGCTCGGAGATGTGTATAAGAGACAGATTAGAAAACAGTAGACCTCTTCCAAACTGGGCTCGTCAGGCCAACATTTATGAAGTAAATATTAGACAATACACTTCTGAAGGAACGTTTGATGCATTTGCTAAGCATCTTCCTAGACTTAAGAATATGGGAGTTGATATACTTTGGTTCATGCCTATATTTCCAATTAGTGAAACTAAGAAAAAAGGCACACTTGGAAGCTACTATGCCGTTTCTGACTTCAGAGAAACAAATCCAGAATTTGGATCTAAAGCATCATTCCAAAATATTATTGACAGAGCTCACTCTTTGGGCATGAAAGTAATCCTAGATTGGGTACCAAATCATACAGGTTGGGACCATGTTTGGATCAAATCAAATCCTGAATATTTCACTCAAAATGCTTCAGGAGATATTATAGATCCTGTTGATCCAGGTACTGGAGAATCTTGGGGTTGGACAGATGTTGCGGATTTAAACTATGACAATACTAATATGAGAAGGCAGATGATCGACGATATGCTTTATTGGGTGAACGATCATAAAATTGATGGTTACAGAATGGATGTAGCACACAATGTACCTAATGACTTTTGGGCTGATGCTTCTTCTCAATTATTTGCAGCGAATGATTCACTTTATATGCTAGCTGAATCAGAAGTAGTTGATCATTTAAACAACGGATATTTCCATACGATATACGGTTGGTCACTCCATCACATGATGAACGATATTGCAAAAGGTGAAAAGAATGTAAACGATCTTCATACACTATTAACAGAGAAAAAATCTCAGATCAAACAAGGATCTATGATGAATTTCATAACCAATCACGATGAAAATTCTTGGGCAGGAACTGTAAAAGAAAGAATGGGACCAGCAGCAGATGCATTCGCAGTATTGGCGATGACGATGGATGGTTTCCCTCTTATTTATGGTGGTCAAGAAGAACAATTGGAGCATAGATTAGCGTTTTTCGAGAAAGATAATATTGGTTTTAAGAAATTTGAAAAAGCTAAATTATATAAGACCCTTCTTGATCTGAAACATAGAAATAAAGCGATGGGAAATAATGAATATTCGGCACCGCTTATAAGAGTTGGCGAATCTGAGCACATCTATGCATTCATAAAAGAAAAAGATGAAGACAAGTTCGCTGTTATGATTAACTTCAGTGATAAAAGACAACAAATAAAGCTTACTGAATCTGTTATAGGTATGACTGATTTATTAAATGGTCGAAGGGTAGAAATGGGACAAGGAACAATAAAAAGTTTTGACCCATGGGAGTATTGGATAGCTAGTAATAAGTAATTAAAAATAGAGTTTCTTATTAGATAAAAAACAATCACATCAAACTAAAAAATACACTATGAAAAAGAACGAATTATCATTCTGGGAGATTTGGAACATGAGTTTTGGATTTTTAGGTATTCAGTTTGGGTTTGCCTTACAAGGTGGGTTTATGTCTAGTATATTTCAATCACTAGGTGCTGCAAAAGATGATATCCCTATGTTGTGGATAGCTGCACCGTTAACGGGATTGCTTGTACAACCTGTCATAGGATACATGAGTGATAAGACTTGGAGCCCAAGATGGGGTCGAAGAAGGCCTTACTTTCTAATAGGTGCGATATTAAGTTCTATAGCATTATTCTTTGTTCCACATTCTCCAGCATTATGGATAGCAGCTGGATTTTTATGGATTCTAGATGCGTCTATTAATGTATCTATGGAGCCATTTAGAGCTCTTGTTGCTGATAAACTTCCTGCGTCACAAAGGTCATATGGATTTGTAGTACAGACATTAATCATTGGAATCGGTACATGGATAGCAAGTAATTTGCCTGCGTTTGTATCCTTTTTGGGGGTAAGTGATGCATCTGATGCTGGAGAACTATCGATGAGTGTCAAAATAGCTTTTGCTATAGGAGCTTTTGTATTCTTACTTTCAGTTTTATATACAGTATTTACTACTTCCGAATACCCTCCTGAAGATATGGAGGAATTCGAAAGAGAAAAGAAAGAACCAAATACTTTCATTTCTGATATGGTAGATAATGTTGGCAACATGCCAAGAACAATGGTTAAATTAGGTGTTGTTCAGTTTTTTAGTTGGTTTGCATTTTTCACGATGTGGTCATTGGCAACACCTGCTTTGACTGAGCATGTATTTAATACTCCTTCTCCTATCGAAGCTGATTACGACATGTCAATACCGACAATAAAAGAAGCGTATATAACAGCAAAAACTGCATACACATCATCGGCGAATAAAATTGGCTCAGCTATGGGTACCTATGGTCTTACATCAATGATATTTGCTTTATTACTCACCCTATATACACGTAAAAGAAGAATTAATAGAAAATTCCTTCACATGGGGTCATTAATAATGGGAGGATTAGGTTTTATATCAATGTATTTTTTGCCTTCTCCTAATATGTTGTATTTATCTTTTGCTCTTATTGGGATTGCTTGGGCGAGTATTCTATCAATGCCGTATGCTATGTTATCGGGTACAATTGATCCTAAAAAAATGGGTGTATTCATGGGGTTATTCAATATGTTTATTGTAATACCACAGATAATAGCTGCCCTTGGAGGAATCAACTTCACTTACAAACTTTTCGGAGAAGAGACGATCTATGCTATGGTAGTTGCAGGTATTTCACTCATTATTGCTGGACTAAGTAATTTCTTAATAACAAACCCAGATGCAATCACATATAGTGAATCAGAAAAGGTCGTGCATAATTAAATACTCAAAATAATAAAAAGTAGATTTCATATTCTTTCATCTAATTGTTTGAGATTTTGTACTTTGACAACTTATAATTAAGTAAATGCAATTTCAAAGTCATTCCCAATTAAGCACATGAGGCATACACTATTATTACTATTCGCGATTACACTTTTAGTTTCTTGTTCAAAAGAAGACCCGCCTGTTCTCCCTGAAATAGAATACATGTTCGACGGTGATGTACTGATCACAGAACGAATATATATTGGTGAGGATGAAGTACTGTCGATTGCCCCAGGATCTACTATTCGGTTCGCTCCAGGAGCAAAATTAGAGTCTTTTGGCCCGATAAGTATTGTTGGAACTGAAAGCGAACCGATTACACTTATAAGTGAAGATACTGTTGATGACCATTGGATTTTAGTGTCCTGGGAAAGTGCGGGGACATTTGATCTTGTCCATACTTATGTAATAAATGGACTTATTACAACACATCTCACAGATTGCCATTTTAAAAATGTAAACTTCTATAACGACAAAGATCTTGAATGGAATAGTGCATGTACTCGATTTTGGAGTGGAGAAATATTAATAGAGGATTGCATAATGGACTGGAATAGAAAAGGAGAAGGTTTTCTAGTTCATAATATCCACCAACCTATAATACGGAATTGCACCTTTAAAAAAGTGAATGATGCAGTAGAGTATATTCTTTGCACAGATGGAGTAGTCCATTCTTGTACATTTCTATCTAACTCGGATGATGCCGTTGATTTAAATGGTTGTGATAATATACTCATTACTAATAATGAATTTTATGACACAAAAAATCGTGGGTTGGAAATAGGAGGAGACGTTGGCGGAAAAAGTACCAATACTAAAGTCATCAATAACCTATTTGTGGATTGTAAAATAGCAGTAAATGTAAAAGATAACTCTGATGCCATAGTAGAAAACATAACTGTGGTCAGAAATGAAACAGGTTTAGAAATCATACATGAACAAAATGATGGACTTACAAGTAATGCAGATGTTTATAATTCTGTAATTGTAGATACAAGATGGCCTACATATACCCAAGAATCTACCCTCTCTCTTACGAATTGTATGAGCGATGATCCTCTTCCAAATGGTACTAATATAGTTCAGACAACTATAGAATTCGCAGATACTTCAATGAATGATTACAAAATTATATCCAGCACTTTTCCAACCGGGATGGATGCTACTACAATGGGTTATCAAAAACAATAAGATAGTTCTTTAGAAATTTATCATTTATATACACTTAGAAATTTATCAGAAGCATACTTCAAAAAGTGATCAAAATTCAATGATTCTCCCGTGATTCTGTTGCAGAGTTCATCTGATTCATATCTTCTCCCGTGTTGATGTACATTTTCTCTTAACCAAGCAAGCAATTGACTTGTATCTCCTTTTGAGAGTTTCTTATTTAGCTTTTTGATGTCTTTTTGTGCTTGAGCATAAAATTGCGCAGCATAAAAACTTCCCAATGAATAAGTAGGAAAATAACCAATACTTCCATGCCCCCAGTGCACATCTTGTAAGATTCCTTGGTTGGCATCTTTAGCCGATATACCCAAATATTCTTTATACTTTTCATTCCATACTTTATCGAGATTATCCGTATCAATACTTCCCTCCATTAGACCTTTTTCGATCTCATATCTTATCAAAACATGAAAGTGATAATGTAGCTCATCCGCTTCGGTTCTGATGAGGTTTGGTGATATTTTATTAATCCCTTTATAGAAACTATTCAGATCAGTCTTATTCAAGCTCTTCGGAAAATCAGTCTTTAATGATGGGTACCAATAGGACCAATACTCTTTAGATCTTCCTACATGGTTCTCCCATAGCCTTGACTGTGACTCATGAATTGACAGTGACAAGTACGACCCCGTAGGTAATCCATAATCTTCTATCGGTAATCCTTGTTCATATAATGCATGTCCACCCTCATGAATTGTGCTCCACAACATGTATGCAAAATCATTCTCATCCACCCGTGTAGTAACTCTTACATCCATCGGTGAAAAAGAAGTCGTAAAAGGATGCGCACTTAAATCTTGTCTTCCTCTATTAAAGTCATATCCCATATTCTCAAGAATATCCAAACCAAATTCCCACTGATTATTCCATTCATATTTCTTCTTGAGAAATTTATTGTTGACTTGTTTTGACTTTTTTATTTTCTTGATTAGTTTCTTCAGATCTTTTTTTACCCCTTCAAAAATCGGATCTAGTTGACTCACAGTCAATCCTGGTTCATATTGGTCCAGCAATGCATCATATGGATGCTCTTTATATTTTAACTTTTCAGCTTCTTCTTTTTTTAATTCGATTAAATCAGCCAGTGCATCCTTAAATATTGAGTAATCATTAGCCTCGCGAGCTTTTAACCATGCATGATATCCAGCCGATTCTATTTCTGACTTTCTGATAACAAACGCTTCACTAAATTTTGTAGCCTTATTGTATTGGTCCAAAGTAACGGATACATTCTTCTTTTCCGCAGGAGAAAGGCTCGGCATTCCATCCAACCGATTAAGCATCAATCCAAAATCTTTATTTGTGAATTCCATATGAGATAACCCAGCTAAAGTAGCGACTTGCTGAGACCTATGCATAGCTCCATCCTTAGGCAAATTAACCTCTTTGTCCCAAGATAAAACTGCAATTGCATGATTGATATCTGCAACCTTTTTCATTTTAGAATGATACTTATCATATAGTCTTGCCATAACTTCTGTTTCTTTTTAAATAATGCTGTGGATTATTCTGATTATTAACAACTAAAACGTCGTGAAAATTGAAAATCGAGTAACAATCAAGACATTATGTTAGAGAGTACAATAATAAGGATTTAAATTGCAGCATTTACAAACCTTTTTACATCTTATCTACGTAGATGTTATTGGAATTAAACTTTCCAAGCAATATTTAGATAAGACCAAGAAAGATTAATATATGGTTTATATACAACGGATTACAATTTTACTAATTTTCATATTAAGTGCTACTGTAATAAGTTATGGTCAAGCTAACACATGTGCAACTGCCCCGTTATTATGTTCCTTGAGTGATTTAGATGCATACACAGCTTCAATGCCCCAGAGCAATTCTGTTGATGAACCAGCACCATTCTGCGGGGGATCAGGAAATCCTCAGAATATGACTTGGTTTTCATTTATTGCTGGTGCTACAAATGCTAGTATGGAAATTACTTTTACAAACTGTAACCCAGGGGGAACAGAGCTAATTCAATATGGAATATATACTGATTGTACTTTTAATACTTATTTACCAAGTGCTTGTCAAGGATCCGCTGTTAGTACGGTGACTCCTGTAGAAGTAAATATCACGGGTATGGTACCAGGTGATGATTACTTCTTCTTTATTGATGGTGATCTTGGAACATACTGCGATTATTCCATTGCCGTGACAAGTGGTGGTTGGACAGATCTACTAGACGACCCTTCTTCATTAGATTGTATCAGCGGAAACTGCCCACCAGATGGTGTTTTATGTAGTCTAGGAGAAACCCTGACTTTCGAACCACAAAATTTTGATTTGACTATTGATTATATCTGGACGATCACTCCTGGTCCACCTGATGGCCCAGCAGGGACAACTATTAATCCTGATAACACTGCCAGCTTTACATTCAACAATCCTGGTGTCTACGAAATATGTGTCGTCGCCGATAACGGTTGTACTCAAACAAATCCGGTCTGCTATGATCTAACTGTTTTAGGTGCTGATGCAGGAACCCTAACAGCAGACCCAGAAACACTCTGCCCGACTGAAACCAGTACAGTAACGGCTGTTGACTTTTTCACCATTCCTCCTATCGAACAAGCCATGATAGCTGTTGGTCCTGACGGTATTGTAATCGGAGTGATTGCAGGAGGCATAATTGATGTCACTTATCCAGAATGTGGAGTAGTTACCGTATATAGTTATAATTACCAGCCCACTGATGCACCAGGGCTACCAGTCGTTGGTAGTTCATTCACAATGCCAAATTGCAATATCAATTGCTGTGATATAGAATCAATACAAGTCACTTTCGAAGACAATGAAGATCCTACTTTCTTAGACATCCCAGCTGATATAACCATAGAATGTGATGTTCCCATTCCTCCAATCGTAGAAGTTACATGGGATGATAACTGTGAAGGGACAGGCCTAGTAGCTGGAACTCAAATGGACAATTACAACACTTGCATGGGTGGTACCATAACTAGAACTTGGTCATATACTGATCTATGTGATAACAATGTAGAAGAATCACAAACGATAACCATAAATGCCCAAATGGAAGGTTCATTTTCTAGTGAGCCAGCTGACGAAACGTATGAATGCTTCGGAGACATCCCAGCACCAATAGACCTAACATGGACAGGAGCTTGCGAAGGCACAGCAACCGTTTCTCCAGTTGATGGAACAGAGCCTGATCTGTGTACAGGAGGAACGATGACTAGAACATGGTCATACAATGATCCATGTGGATCATTCACAGAACATATACAAACATTCACTATAGACCCACTCCCAGAAGGTGCTTTTACAAATGAGCCTGCAAATGATACTTATGATTGTGTAGCTGAGATTCCTCCACCAATGGATTTGACATGGACTGGAGGCTGTAGCGGAACTGCAACAGTTACTCCAGTAGATGGTCCAGATCCTGATGCATGTTTAGGAGGTATTAAAACCAGAACTTGGTCCTATACTGATCTTTGTGTCGTTACAGAATATGTACAAACATTTACCATTAATGCTGCGAGTGGTGGAGATTTTTTAAATCCCCCCGGCCCAATCACCGTTCAATGTGATTTAACGGATTTACCACCAATACCTACTTTAGAATGGGTGGGAGACTGCTCTGGTACTGCCACGGTAGCTGGCACCGAGGATATAGATATTGAATCTTGCTCTGGAGGAACAGTAATTAGAGAGTGGTCATATACAGATGCTTGTGGTGCGACAGCAAACTATTTTCAAGTCATAACAGTAAGTCCGCCACCAACAGCTTTGCCAGTCAATCCACCTCCTGCAAACATAACACTAGAATGCGATGAAGTGCCAACTACATTTCCTGACCTAGTTTTTGATAATGGGCAGACTGGAGATTGTTCTATCATGGGAACAGCCGAACCAGAAGTAATGGGTAATCCAGGTACCTGCGGTGGACCTATAACAGTAATTTGGGTTTATACTGATGCATGCTTTACACCATATACGTATGTTCAAAATATAATAATTTCTCCTGCAGCTATTCCAGAATTCGAGAATCCCCCTGCGGACATGACTATATCTTGTTTGGAAACATTGCCAACATTCCCTGATCTGAATTATTCAAATGGTGAAACAGGAGTTTGCGCTCTTACTGGGTCAATAGAAGCATCTGTGAATGTAGATGGTGATATCTGTGGTGGAGATATTGTCGGAATTTGGCAGATCCCTGATCCGTGTAATCCTGGATCATTTATAGAACATATCCAAACCATAACAATAGAACCTATAACAGAAGCTGTGTGGATCGCCCCCCCAGCTAGCGTCTCCATTCAATGTTCTGAATCTATCCCAGCAGCAAATGATCTATCGTATACGAATAGCGAAACAGGAACTTGCGAAATTTTAGGTTCAGTTCCAGCTGTTGTATCTGGCTCGTCCGATGTTTGTGGAGGTGAAATAACTTATACGTGGCAGTTCACAGATCAATGCGGTCGAATTCTTGACCACGAACAAATAATCACAATAGATCCTGCTTCAGAACCTGCATTTGTAAATCCACCTGCAGATGTGACTATAGGCTGTGATGAAATACCTCCTACTCCACCTTCATTAAATTATACAAATGGAGAATCTGGTGTTTGTTTAATTTCAGGAAGTCAACTTCCTGTAGTTGATGATAATTCTAACAGTTGTGGAGGTTCTATTACATATACTTGGCAGTTCACTGATCCATGTGGAAGACCAATCGATCATATGCAGACCGTCACAATCACAGAAGCCCCAATGGCAGATTTTATAAATTCTCCTGTAGAGACAACGGTGGATTGTAATAATATACCTGCACCTGCGGGGCCACTTAGTTATGCCAATAATGATGCTTGTGATATTAGCGGAAGCGTAAACCCGACTATTAATAACAATTATGATATTTGTGGAGGGACAATTGAAAACACATGGAGTTTTACAGATGAATGTGGAAGACCACTCGAATACACACAAACAATAACAGTTAATCCTGCACCTATTTCAGTGTTCATAGATGTTCCTGCAAGTACAACTGTTGCTTGTGGAGCTGATGCTACTAATCCTGGTAACCTAAGCTATACAAATGGAGAAACTGGAGGATGTTCTATTTCAGGTGATGTAGCTCCTACTCAAACTGGAGCTTATACAGCGTGTGGTGGCGATATACAATTCACATGGGACTTCACAGATGAATGTGGAAGACCCATACAAGAAGTACAGACGATCGTTGTAGAACCAGCACAAGCAGCTGAGTTCATAAATGTTCCGCCTGCTGATATTACTGTTTCATGTGCAGATTTTCAATCGACTCCGCCTAACTTATCATATACCAATAATGAAACTGAATTATGTTTAATATCTGGATTTGTTCCTGGCATTGTCATTGGAAATCCAAATCCATGTGGAAATACGGTCATATATAGATGGGTATTTACTGATGAATGTGGTAGAAATATTTCTTACAATCAAAATGTAACAATTGAACTAGCTCCAGAAGCTACCTTCACTAACCCTCCAGCACCTATAACTGTAGATTGTGATGATGTATCGAGTACCGTTCCTAATTTATCTTATACCAATGGAGCGACTGGCGTTTGTGCTATTATTGGTTCTGTTCCTGGAATTCAATCAGGAGTATATACAGAATGTGGTGGAAGCATAACCTACACTTGGACTTTTACAGATGAATGTAATAGAATAATTTCTCACGATCAAGTTATCGCTGTTAATCCCGCAAGTGACCCTGTGTTTTTAAATCTCCCAGCAGATATTACCTTAGGTTGTGGCGAAGACTTCCCGGACAATCCTACTTTAGATTATACAAATAGCGAAGGAAGTATATGTTCAATTTCAGGATCAATCACAGCTACTTCAACAGTAGTTGGAGATATCACAACGTATTCTTGGTCATTTACAAATGACTGTAATGGAATGACAATCCAGCATATGCAAAATGTGACTGGAGTGCCTACACCTGACATATCTATAGACCCACTACAAACTACAATCTGCCTCGGCGAAACTTTTGATTTATCAACAATAACAGTTACGGATGCGACTGGTAATCCAAATACATTAACTTATGAGACTGGAGGAAGTGTAATAACTGATCCAAATGTTTCTCCTACAGGTATTACAGTATATACCATTATAGCATCCAATGCTGCTGGATGTACAGATGAAGCAATCTTTACTATCAATGTTGACGATCCGCCTTTTGCAGGAACAGCCGAAGGTGGCCAAGTATGTTCTCAAGGAGGTTTGTCATATAATTTATTTGACTACTTATCTGGAAGTTTCACTCCAGGAGGCACGTGGTTTGATACAGATGCCTCAGGAGCCAATATTGATAATCCTATAATGGCTACATTTAGTGGAGTAGCTTCTGGAACATATACATTCACTTATACAGTTTTCTCCACCAACTCTTGCCCTGATGCAGAAGTTGAAGTAGAAATAGAAGTTATCAGTGAATTAGAATTTGAGATCTTCAGTGTTCAATGTGATCCAGGAGGAGCGACATATTCTATTAATGTAATTTCGAATGGCAACAATATCTTCTCAAATCCAGGAGATGTGACTGTCATTGATGCTAATAATGTAGTTATCAATAATATACCAGCGGGTCAAAATGTAATTGTCTCTGCCATTGATGCAAATGCCTTTTGTATATCAGATCAATTTGTATCCGCTCCTGATTGTGATTGTCCTACAATAGCTAGCCCAATATCTAATGCAGATTTTGTTATTTGTGAAGGTGATCCAATTCCAGAATTATCGGTTACTGTCGAAGCCGGATTGATTGCTAATTGGTACCCCGATCAATCTAGTACAGTAGCATTAATTGAAAATAGTTTAGTTTATACACCGACCATTACAGCCCCAGGAACATACAATTATTATGTAGAAGCTGAGGATACTGATGGATGTGTAAGTATCATAAGAACTCTTGTTACGCTTACTATAAATTCAAACCCAAATGCCAATAGTATTACCTTCCCCGTTTGTGCTGATGAAACTGGGAATGCACCAATCGATTTACAATCTATCAATTCACTGATCAATTCAAATGCTAGTTTCAATTTTGCATACTACCCTACTTTGTTGGATGCAGAGAATGAAAGTAATGTATTGGATGACGCTTATACTCTAACAGCTACATCATCCATTTTTGTAGTTGTAACAAATAGCACAAATTGTAAACAGATTGTTGAAGTAATGCTGCAACTAGATCCGCTGCCAACATTTAGTTTAGATATCAATAGTGAAATTTGTAAAGACAGTATGGATGGCAGTATTATTCTAGCAGATATAAATCCTATTGGGACCACTTTCAGCTTAGATAATATAACCTACACATCTGTTACAACTTTTAATGATTTGTCAGTTGGAAATTACACGTTATATGCTCAATCAGATGCTGGTTGCATATCAGAAACTGATTTTGAAATCACTCCAGGTTTAGAGTTTGGATTAACTAACTTAGAAATTAATTGTGATAGCAATGAGACAGATACTGACTCTTCGGATGATTTTTATACTATTTCGTTCAACTTAAGTAATTCTATAGGAGCAACAAATGACGTAAACATTCAGTCCTCCACTGTGGATTTTGGTAATTTTCTATATGGTGACATTTCATTTGATATAGAAGCAGGAAGCCCGGAGGTAATTACAATTACAGATCTAGCAACAGGCTGCAGCATTGAATTTATGACTGGTGATTTAACACCATGTTCTACAAGTTGCTCTGTAACTATAGATCAGTTGGATATATTCTGTAATGGAAATGGAACAGATGCAGATCCTAGTGATGATGTTTATGAAATAACAATAAATGCTTCAGCTATAAATGGAGCTACAAATAATACCTTTAATGTAACTGTAGACGGATCCATAGTTGCCAATTTTCAATATGGAATAGGAGGAATTATTACTATTCCCGCACAAGGCCAAACATCTGTAATTTCAATGGTAGATAATGCTGATAGCCAGTGTTTTGCTTCTCAAACTATAGGACCATTAATTCCTTGTTCAAATGAATGCATCATTTCTATTGATAATCAGAACTTTAACTGTGATAATGGAGGAACTGCAGGAGTACCTGGAGATGATACTTATACTTTCTCATTTACCATTTTAGCAACAAACTCTTCTTCCACTACCTTCGATCTATATGTTGATAATGTAAATGTAGGTACGTTCAACTATGGAGAATTATCAGCATTCAATATGCCTGCAGATGGAATGACTCATATGATCGAGTTTGTAGACAGTAGTGATAGTGGTTGTACCGCTGAAATTATAAGTCCGCAACTCGTTTCGTGTAGTGGAGATTGCTCCATTAATGTAGTCCCACAACTTGCCATATGCCAGAATCAAAATACCGGAACAGATCCAACTGACGATACTTTTATAGCAGATGTATTTATCAATATAGTCGGCGGTGGGAATATGTGGACGATCCTTGAAACATCCCAAACTGGAAATAATGGAGAAACTGTAACTGTAGGTCCTTTCTTAATATCCGATGGAAATATCATACTTACGATTCAAGATTCAGGTATTTCAAGTTGTACTCAAACCATTACAATTGAAGCTCCATCCACTTGTTCGGCATGTGACGATACATTGGAAGCAGGAGATAATCAATTTATTGATTGTGACAATATAGAAGCAACTTTAAGTGGAGTGCCTACGACTAACGATATAGGAACTTGGACAGGTCTAGGAGGATTTTCAGAAAATATGAATGAAGTCATCGTCACTGAAGCTGGTATGTATTACTTTACAGTAGACTTCGGACAAGGATGTATATTGACTGACAGTGCTGAAGTTATAGTAACGAACTTAGTTCTGGATAGTCAAAATATCGAATGTAGTAATGGTGGCACTATCGGTGTGCCAGAAGATGATACTTACATTTTTACATTTAATCTGACATCTACCAATCCTGCATCAACGATGTATAATCTTTGGGTCAATGGAATAATCGTTGGAACCTATAACTATGGCGAAGATTCAGAATATATCTTATCAGCAGATGATTCCACGCCCACATTAGAATTCATAGATATAGACAATGCTACTTGTGTCGTCGAAGTAATTAGCCCACAACTCATCAGCTGTAGCGGAGAATGTAACATCTCAACTGTATATCAAAATATAGAATGTAACGATGAAAATACAGCTGACAATTCAGCGGATGATACTTGGACAGGTGAACTTACAGTATTTCAAATTGGAGGGACTGGTACTTGGACAATTGTAGAAACTGGTCAAACAGGCATCCCTGGAGAAAACATCATATTTGGTCCATATTTGATAGTAGATGGTGCTATTACATTTACTATTAATGATACAGACATTCCAGGGTGCGGAATTGCATTAACTATTTCACCTCCTCCTACCTGTTCAAATTGTAATGAAACTGTAGAAGCTGGAGCCAATATTACTTTAGATTGTATAAATACAGAAGCAACACTTATCGGTGTGCCATCTATACCTAATGTTGGTACATGGATGGGGCCGGGAGGATTCACTTTTGTTGGCAATGAAGTCACGACGATGATTCTCGGAACATATTACTTTACAGCAGACTTTGGCAATAATTGTATCAGGACAGATAGTGTAGTGGTTGATGCTTCTAATGAAGTTCCTTTAGCATTTGCAGGAGAAAACCAATCCTTGACATGTCTAATAGATTCTGTCACATTAACTGGTGCGGTAACTGGAGGCAGTGGCAATTTTACATATAAATGGTTAGACAAAAACATGGTGGAGATATCTACTGAGATTTCGATCAAAGTAGGTGAAGTTGGAAACTACTTCTTTATAGTTTATGATGCGGACTCAGATTGTACTTCTCCTCCATCATTGGTGGAAGTTTTAGATAAAACAGCAGATTTGATGCCTGAGATAAATGCTAATCCTAGTTTTGTATTTGATTGTCAAGTTGATAAAATAACACTTCAAGTTGTAGAAGAGCCTAATGTAGAATATCGATGGTACATAGGTAGTGTTTTGATACAGGGTGCCGCTACTTCGCTAACTATTATTGATCCTGGAGTATTCCGACTAGAAGCAACTCATACAATTACTGGATGTACAGGTATGGCAGAATTAGTAATAGAAGATCAGATTCAATATCCTATACCATTTATTCAACCCGCTGAGTTATTGGATTGTGATAATGGATTTATTAATCTAGATGGATCAAGCTCACAAACTGGTGAAACAATATCCTATACTTGGTTAGATGTGGATAGTATGGTTATTGCCTTTGGAGTAAATAATCTAGATGTAATTCAGGGAGGCACTTACTATTTACAATTAGTCGATCAAGCGAATAACTGTATCAACTTTGACACGATAGTTGTCCTTTCTAATATTGAATTCCCTATAGTAGAATTGGATGAAGAAGCGATAATCAAATGTGATGGAAGTGATGTTACTGTTACTTTGACAACATTGATTGATCCTTCATCATTTACTTTCGATTGGCAAACGAATAATGGAAATATAGTTAGTGGGAATGATACACCAGAAGTGATAGTTAGTACTACAGGGTTATATACTGTTTCCGTAGTTAATCCTGAAAATAATTGCGAAACATTAGATTCAATTGAAATTATACTGCCTCCTTTTATAAAAGGTACAGTAATTTCACTAGAAGGTGAATCATGCGAAGAGAGTAATAATGGAGCAATAACTATTGAGAATATACAAGGAGGTACGGCTCCTTATTCATACTTTTTAAATGAAGTCGAAGTCACTGGGAATATATTTTCAAATTTAATGCAAGGCATTTATGACTTGCGAATAGAAGATGATAATGGCTGTCTGTTTTATGATGTGATAACAGTCGATCTAGAGGATCCATTTGAAGTTAATCTAATTCCTGAAATTACAATTAATCAAGGTCAAACAACACAACTTACAGCTAATGTAAATCTTCCAGATTCAGAGATAGCATCTATAGTTTGGTCACCAGACACCAATCTTTCATGTCCTACTTGTCTAATAACAGAGGTGACTGGAGGTATAGGAGATCTAATCTATACAGTTGGAATTACTGATATCAATGGTTGTTATGCAGAAGCAATGATTATTGTAAGATCAAATGAAGAAATTGTAATCACTGTTCCCAATGTATTCAAGCCAAATAATCAAGGGACTAGTAATAGTAATTTCACTATTTATTCATCTGTTGATGCTACTATCAATAAGATCTGTCTCTTATACACATCTGACGCTGCCGACGAAGAGGATAGTGTAGA
>OJIO01000918.1_pt1 | contig 15274 bp, 10 predicted proteins | sample 1595621 | NCBI WGS metagenome assembly OJIO01 (sample SAMN05416776, study PRJEB24817) | seawater metagenome | isolation source: Sea water | place: Canada:Atlantic | collected 2013-07
CAAAAACATCTTTTTTATGACCCCGACGCAAGCATCGGAGAATTTAAGTATTAAACAACGCATCAAGAGAAAAGGAGGTGGAATTGATTTCGTCTCCTTTATTATTACATATCCTTACAGAATGGAAAATCTCTCAATAACTAGTTACATTCAAGTTGTATTTGCGTTATAAATTCATGTTGTGTCATATAGAAATGGTATTACTTACTCACCACCAATTATATCACGATTTACGGCAATACTGGCATTCAGTTCATATCCAATCAGAATTACAAATGCATTGAACTGAAGCCAAAGCATGATAACAATGAGTGCCCCTATAGAACCGTACAGCTCATTATATCTACCAAAATTATTCACAAAATAAGAGAAACCCACTGAAGTCAAAATAGACAGCAGAGTAGCCAATATAGAACCTGGATTAACTAGTGTTATTCTTTTTTTCAAGGATGGTCCATATCGATAGATAATAGTAATTCCGATATAAATTAATATAAACGCCGCTAATGCTTTTATAATAGTAATTATCCATACTGATGAATCTGTCAATCCAAGACGTTCAGAAATATAACCTAAGATCAGGTTTCCCATTATCAATAAGAAAAAGGAAACTATGAACAGAATAGAAAGTAACAATGTAAGCATCAAAGCAACCATTCTCTTTTTGATATAGGATCTAGTTTTGAATGTCTGTTCATAACTTTTATCAAATCCAGACATTATTGTAAGCATACCGCTTGACGCAAAGAAAATTGCCAAAATAAAACCCAAGGAAAGAAGTCCTTCTCTTTTGATTCCAATAATACCTTCTATAATACCTAGAAGATATTTATTTGCATTATCGGGCAATGCACCTTCCATATATTCTCTTAGTATCTCAACATAACTTGACGATTGAGTGATATTTTCAGAAGCGGGTAATATACCTTGAAGAAAACTTGCAAAATCAGATGGTTGAAAAAGTATTGGAAGTAATGTGAATAAAAAAATGATGAAAGGGAAAATTGCTAAAAATAAACTGAATGCCACACTGTTTGCCCGGGTGGTTATATTATCACGCATCATCTCTTTATAGATAAATACAATAATATTATAAATAGGAACACCAGAAAATCCAGGAAGAGAATATACTTTTGACCAATCTAATATTTGCTTTAATATTGGAAGCCTAAGAATACTTTTCCATATCGTTCTCAGTTTTTCTATCAAAATAGATGTTTTATTTTATCAGTGATAGATAAGGGTGTTGATACACGTTTATTAGTTTTCATATCTATGAAGAACAACTTTACTACCCCTTTATGCAAAAGTTTTCCCGATTCGTTCAATATCTCATGATGGAACTCAATAATCTTTGTTGGTAGTTCTTTCAGGATGGTTCTGATGGTTATGAGTTCATCATACTTTGCAGGAAGTAGATATCTACATTCCATAAATATCACAGGCATCATGACTCCCATTTCTTCTTCCATATACTTATATGTAGTTCCTATTGCTCTAAATGCCTCTACCCTACCGATTTCGAACAATAGGGCATAATTTCCATAATAGAGATACCCCATTTGGTCAGTCTCACCGTATCGAATTCGTTTTTGATGTTCATGTATAAACATATCTATATACTTTCTCTGATGATAGGACAAGTCATACAGTGAGAGCCACCTCGAGCTCTTGACAATTCAGAAGAATCTAGTGTAATTATTGTATTCTTTACTTGATCTGCAGTGATTAATCCTTTTCTAATTTCCGGCATCAATTTATTAGCATGCACTACATTGTATCCAGCTTCTTTGAATGCCTTTTCAGTTAGCGGATTTCTATCATATGTCAACGCCACCCCAGGTCTTAACGCAACAAGATTGCAACCATCCGTCCATTGTTCTCTTTCTTGGTAAGGGCTCTCTCCATCGCCAGCAAAAATGAACCTCATATCTCTATTGATCTCAGCCCAGAAAAACGCTCTTACAGAGCTATATATTTCTTGATTTCCATCGACTCTGTGAACTATTACATTAGATGAAGTACCATCGAAAATAGTAGGTTTATAACAAACTATATCAGTTTCACTAATCCTTGTAAATAGCGTATCTATATGCATACAAGATCTATCATTAGGAATATTAATTTGTACTACATTTTTTACTAACCCTTTGTCAAATACCGCCTTTTTTAGAGATTGGACAGCATGATCTGTTGTACGTTCACTGCATCCAACTAAAAGGAAATCATTGGCCAACATCATAACATCTCCACCTTCCACACTCACCTTTTCTCCTTTTTTTGACGGAGGAAATTGATCTACATGGTTAAGGTTAATAATTCTATCTCCTTCACGTACACTCTCAAACATTGGATGCGCATGAAACATAAATCTAGTAAGTAGATTTTCTCTTGATCTAGCCTCTTTTGCAGCTTTAGTTATTATTATATGGTCCTTTACCGAAACCGCAATATCTCGAGTAAATATAAAATTTGGAATTGGGTCAAATATATAATGATCACTTTCTTTTAGATATCCCGTTATAAGCACTTTAGCTAGTGTCTTATTATCAAGTTTTGATAATATAGTAACCATGTCATGTGATAATTCTTCGTTATCCACCGCAGTCCTAATTAGAAGAAGTCTTGTATCTTCGTTATCGGCTAATGACTCTTCAAGTAGGGTTTGTACCTCTTTTACATTTTCAGCACCTATAAAAGCTCTCAGCACATCAGTAAAACTATCATGTTCTTCTTGCATTTTAGGCAAATGCACAATATCATCAAATAATAGCTCTTCTGCTCTCTTTGGAGAAATCCTAGAAATCCCATCATCTGGCCTATGTACTAAGACCATTTTTAATTGTCCAATTTCAGAATTTACATTAATCATCTAAATATATTTTGGTTAGAATTATTATGTAAAAGTACAAATGTTTTTGATAGTCTATGACCAAGAGAGGATGACATTTATTGCTTTTAGTCTTTTATTAAATTTGGCGAAATGTGATATTTCATCTTATCATTTACAGGATAAGATGTAGGGCAACTCACTGTAATTACCCTAATTGGTTTATTAATTATATAAAATTTAAATTGCTAGCAACGTATTGGTTATCAAGCACCAACAAAATGCTTTGCTTTATCAATATTAATCTAGAATAATGTTTGAACGTATATCTTACAATTAATGTAAATGGTTTATATATTTGCAATATAATTGGTCTCGTAGTTCAACTGGATAGAATTTCGGATTTCGACTCCGAAGGTTGCAGGTTCGAACCCTGCCGGGATCACAAAAGAAGCCTCAGGTTTTAACAAGCTTGGGGCTTTGTAGTTTCTAGTGATTTAAATTCCATACATATCCCAAACAATTTGTTTGATTGTTAATAAATATATTTTTGCTGTAAATTAGTTTTTATAAGATCCACAACTATTGCTTACGAACCTGAGATCACAATATATTACAAACGTAGGAAAGGCTAAGAATTGAAGTAAAGAATAGATTAATCCAAAGTGTATTTTAAGTTGTAAATCGCAAAACTCTAAATGTTAAATTGATGAATAATGCTTGACAAATATTTCTTATATTTATTTGGTAATACTTAAAAATTCGTCGGCGATCCACCTTGCATATAAGTATATCTTCCCTCAGTGTACATTCGATCATATGAGAATCGGTCTCGTCTGTGTTTTTTACTTTACATCTTATTTTACTGTAGTTACATCATACTAAGCTGGTACAGTATAGTTAGTAGGAGCTGGTTAGGTGAGTGTATGTCACTCGTTTTTTTATTAGTTCATCCTTGGTTCGGCATCTCATTAATTCCTATTTCCATATTTACCCTCAATGAAATATAATTTTTTTTAAAACCAATTGCTATATTTAGATTTTTCTAATTGCAGGAATTATCGGGCTATTTATGTTTCTTATTGTTTTCATTTTTTAAAAGCATATCTAAAGCTCTTTTTTCATGCAAAACAATATATTTATGCTAGTAAATATTAATTTAAACTAAAGCCATAATGACAAAATTGAAATTAGCAATAATTACTACGATAATGCTAACTGCACTTATTGGTTTTTCTCAAACCAAAACCATTTCCGGGAATGTACAAGACGCTTCTGAATCTTTAATTGGAGTAAACATATTAGTCAAAGGAACTTCGACAGGAACTGTTACAGATATAGACGGTAATTACAACATAGAAAATATTTCCGATGGTGATGTTTTGATTTTTAGCTATACAGGATATATTTCACAGGAATTAGTAGTGGGAGATCAAACTGTGATTAATGTTATTATGCTAGAATCTTCGGAAGCTTTGGAAGAAGTAATCATTGTAGGTTATGGAACTAAAAAGAAAAGCAATGTAGTAGGAGCCGTCACCAGCGTGAATCTTGAAGAAGCTACTGCTTTACCTACGACCAATGTTTCAGAAATGTTGAGAGGAAGAGCTGCAGGGGTACAGGTAAATCTTGCCGATGCCAGACCTGGAGGAAGTTCAAACATTGTGATACGAGGAAATGTATCGGTAGCTCCTAATGGTAATTCTCCCTTGATTATTGTGGATGGATTACCCTTCGACAACCTCAATGATGTGGCTCCTGATGATATTGCCAATATTGAGATTCTTAAGGATGCTTCTTCTACCGCAATTTATGGTTCCAGAGCATCAAATGGGGTGATATTGGTCACTACTAAGTCCGGTAAAGCCGGTCAGGTTCGACTAAATTATCATGGATTTACAACTACCCAGGCGGTCACAAGAAATTTCAATCAATATGACGGACAACAGTTTATCGATCTGAGAAGAGAAGCCAATAGAATTCGTTCCACTGGAGAGTACCTCAATGATCAGAATGTTTTTTCTCCTTTTGAGTTGGATGCTATCGTAAACCAGACATATGTAGATTGGGAAGATTTGGTGATAGACGATGCTTTTATCCAAAGTCATTCCCTCAACCTTTCTGCAGGAAGTGAAAATACCAAAGTGTTTTCAAGTTTAAGTTATTTTGATCAAAATGGTATTATTCCTAATTCTGGTTTCCGAAGAGCAACATTCAAACTGAATTTGGATCAAAAAATTTCGGATAAATTCAGCTTAAAAGGTATTGTAAATTATCAAAATTCTGCGCAGGATATAGAGACAGGTGGTTTGAATTTCACCAACATCACTCCTTTAGCCAAACCTTTTGATGAAAATGGAGACCTGTTGAAATTTTTCTTAGGACCTACAAATACTGCAGTCAACCCGCTTTGGGATCAAAGGGAGTCAGAAGATCAAACCAATATCAATCTGACAGACATCAATCTTACTTTGAATTACCAAATTCTTCCGGGGCTTTCTTACTCCTTAAGAACATTCCTCAGAAATAGAAATACCAACAGAGGTCTTTATCGGACTTCATTACACTCTGCCGGAGATGAAGGAGTCAATGGTTTTGGATTACTAGCCAACACTAAATTCAGACAGTCTTTGATTGAAAATATTGTAACATTCGCCCCTGAGACTGGAGAAAATCACTCTATTGATTTTACAGCCGTTCAGGCATTTGATGAGCAAAAGAATGAATTTACGCAAATAGAAAAATCAGGATTTACCAATGATGCTTTAAGTTTTAATGGAGATGCCACTACCCTATTGGGCAATCCTCGAAATGTATCCAAACGTAGATTGCTTTCCTATTTAGGTAGGGTAAGATATGACTATTTGGATCGATATCTAGTAGAAATAACTGCCAGAGCAGATGGAGCTTCTGTATTTTCTGAAAATAATAAATGGGGATTTTTCCCTGCCGCATCTGCTGCTTGGAAAGTACATTTAGAACCTTTTATGGCAGATCAAACCGCAGTGGATGAATTAAAGTTTCGAGTCAGCTATGGAGCTACAGGTAATCAAGGGATTAATTCTCTGGAAACCCTCGGAAAAGCCGATAACATACCTTATGTCTTTGGTGACCAAACAGTAAGTGGTGCTACCGCTTCTTCTAGATTGCCTAATCCTAATTTGAAATGGGAGACCACCAGAACATTTAATATAGGAACAGATTTTAGATTATTTGGAAATCTCTTCGAAGGTACGGTCGAATATTATTATGCCAAGACAAGTGACCTGTTATTGGACAGAGCCATTGCTGGAACGACTGGTTTCAATGTCATAAGATTCAATGTGGGTGAGTTGGAAAACAAAGGATTCGAAGCAAGTCTGGTTACCAATCTGATTAAAGGAGATGGATTCAATTGGTCTGTCGGTATGATCTTCTCAAAGAACCGAAATAAGGTCCTATCACTTACCGGAGAAGAGGATGAAGACGGAAATCCCATTGACATTTCTGGTACCGATGGACGTCGATTGTCGGTAGGACAGTCCATCAATAATATATGGTTGCCACAATACGATGGAATTTATCAGGAAGGAGATGATATAGCCGGTAGTGGAAACCCATTGGCTTCACCAGGTGATGTCCGAGTTGTAGATCAAGATGGAAATGGCCAAATTGACAATAGGGATAATGTCTTTACCACTACAGATCCTGATTGGTACGGCTCCATCAATACCACGATGAGTTACAAAGGATTTAATTTGTTTGTTGACATGTTTATTGTTCAAGGCGCTACAAAATTGAATAGCGTTCTGGCAAATGGTGAATTATGGAAAGGCTCAATTAATGGTATCAGGGCTAAATATTATACACCCGAATTTCCTTCAGTTGATTATCCACGTCCTAAACCGGATACACATTTGCATTTATTTCCTTTTGCAGTAAGAGATGCTTCCTATTTTAGATTGAGAACTGTAACTCTAGGTTATACTTTCCCTCAGGATATGTTTGATAGTGTAGGGTTTAGCAATGTAAATTTATACTTCACTGGAACCAATTTATTAACAGCTACTGATTTTCGTTCTTACAGTCCTGAACAAGATCTACTCAACAATGGGTCCACGTCATTCCCAGAAACCCGCAATTTTACCTTTGGTCTTAAATTGGGATTTTAATCTAACGCATTAAAGAAAGAGAAATGAAAATATATACTCAAATAAATATAAAAAAAAGCATTTCGGTGCTGATTATCGCTTTTATGTTCACCTCATGTGGTGATGATTTTTTGAAAGATGAATTGCTTTCTGATACTTCTGTTGATTTCTTGTACTCTACACCAGAAGGATTAGAATCTGCTGTAGTGGGATTGTATACCCTCAATAGGCAGATCTACGAAGATAACAGTTTGAATGGAGCTTACCCGCTAATCCTTCAGGCCAAAAGTGACCTTGGAGTTGGGATTACTGGTGAAGTTTCACTTTATAGCCGCCTACTTTGGGGGGCGAGTCTTGGTGATTTCGGTACGGAGTCAGGAATAAACAAGTACTGGGTTCATTTTTATAAAATTGTAGATCGAGCAAATGCAATTATTCAAGCAGCGGAGGCATTAGATGGAATAGAGGAGGATAGACGTAACCAAATACTAGCAGAAGCCAGAAGTATGAGGGCTAATTCGATCTTTGTGCTGTATCGTTGTTTTAATAATATTTTTGTAAGTACTACACCAACTACACCGGAAAATGCTTTTGATGCGCCTGGTGATAAATCTTCAGTAGATGAAATTTTTTCTTTGTTGAAGAGCGATCTTGATTTTGCTATAAACAATCTAGACTTATCTACTCTTCAATTTGGAAGATGGAATCAAGGTGCTGCCCGACATTTAAGAGCTAAAGTAGCCATGTGGGAAGGAGACTGGACTGAAGCTGCTGCACAATCAGACGCTGTAATCACGAGTGGTGCATATAATCTTATTCCGAGTACTAAAGAAGTATTCTCTGGGGATCTGGATCACTCTGAAACCTTATTTGCTGTTAATTTTAAGAATGAAACTATCGGTGGTGGCAGTTATCACATTATGAATTGGAATGTTGTTTCCAATTATGCTGATGCGCCTGGAATGAGACAATCCCTTGAAAATGGCGGGGCAGGTGTAGGCTTTTTATCTTTGAATGATTATACAATTGACTTACTGAACGAAGACCCCTCGGATGATCGTAAAAATGGATCTTATTATATTTTCGAATATCTTTATAATAATGAGGAAACCCTACCAGCTGAGAAAAGTATTGGAGATCCTTTAGACCTCTATGAAAATTCTCCTACGGATCAAAATGAATTTATGCTCTATTACCGTAGACAGAACCCCGGAGTTCTTAAGTTTTTTGACGATTTAGCAGAACCCACAGACCGAAATCATTTTAAAAATGTGATGATTTACCGACTGGCTGAAACCTATCTTATTGGAGCTGAGGCGCACATGATGTTAGGTGATAATAATATAGCTTTAGACTACCTTAATGCTGTGAGAAACCGAGCAAATGCTGCTTCTAAAACCACTATAGATCTGCAAACTATTTTGGATGAAAGGGCACGAGAATTAGCCTTTGAAGGTCAACGTTGGTTTACTTTAAAGAGGACCGGTAAATTATTTGAGTTCCTCACAGATCATATGAATAATGACAACATGAATGAATCATATCCTGAAGGAAATCCAAAAGTTATCCTGAAGGAATTTATGGAAAACTGGCCTATCCCTCCACAGCAGATAGACTTATTGGGACCATCTTATCCTCAAAATGATGGATATAATTAATAAATTTCTTTGTGTGATAAATACGTATAATTTTCTATAAAAATTAAAAAATGAAAACGAGCAATATATATTTTGGAAGAAGAAACGGTATTCCTGTTTTTCTCATGCTGGTGCTTTTCAGTATTACAGTATTACTCATAACATCCTGTAGTAAAGAGGATGATATTCCCCCACCCTCAGCTTATATAGAATCAGAACCAGATCCAACAGGAGCTTGCGTTTTTCTAAATGTTATTCCTGAATTAAATGGAGGTGAGGCATTAGATTTTGAATGCGAAGGTCCTGAGTACACCTTTTTTGGAGAGAAAGACGGATCTATTACGGTTGAATATGTTGATAACCCTTCACAGGGAGGGATTAATACTTCTGATAAAGTGGCTCAGGTAACTCAAGCTCCCGGTGTAGAACCTTGGGCAGGATTTTTCTTTGATTTATCTGCGAAAGTAGATTTGTCAGTCTACCAGGGCGTGAAAATTAAAGTTTATTCACCCGCTGTCGGTGAGATGGTGAATGTGAAATTGGAAGATAGTGAAGATGGGTCCATAAGTTCAGAAGTGTCAGTTCCCACTACAGTTGCTAATGAATGGGAAGAACTTTGTTTCCCATTCTCTTCAGGGGATACTGAAAAATTTGATCGGTTAGTTTTGTTTTTTGATTTCCAGGGCCCTAAGGATGAAGAAACCATCCATTTTTTTGATGATATAATACTTGGTGACGGATGTGAGATAATCGTTGTACCTGCAGATGAACCCAGTGTAGGGGCACTAGATCCGATAATACCTGAATCAGAAGTAATCTCGATATTTAGTGATTCCTATACCAACGTTGCAGGAACAGAATTCAATCCTGATTGGGGACAAGCAACCATAGTTACTGAAGTTGATATAGCAGGAAACAATACTTTAAAATATGAGAATCTAAATTACCAGGGAACCATGTTTGAATCTGCGATAGATGTTTCAGGAATGTCTTTTCTTCATGTTGATTATTGGACAGCAAATTCAACAGAATTCAATGGTTTTCTTATAAGCTCTGATGCCGCAGAAACGGCACATGCGTTTGAGATCACGACTGAACAATGGGTAAGTGTTGATATTCCATTGTCCGAATTTTCAAGTGTAGTAGATTTAATGGAAGTGATCCAAATGAAATTTGATGGTGATGGAACCATTTATTTGGACAACATATATTTCTTCAAATAATTTTATAAAAATCAGAAAACCCCTTTCTATAACTACATAGAGAAGGACATTAAATTTGCATATTTACCTGATGATATTGAATGAAATGAGTTAATGAAGTTCTTCCTTAAATGTAAAACTCCAGAAAAATGAAGAACACTATAATTCTGAAGAAACGAATAGTAAAATGATTATCGAATATGGCTGAGTAAAAGATATGTGCGAAAAAAAAGCTGTAAGATTAGAAAAGCCCCTAATAATTTAGGGGCTTTCCTACTTTAATATTTTATCGCAAAAAAATGTTTCTTATCATTTTATCTCTAACAGCTCTACATCAAATATCAATGTAGCGTGTGGTCCAATATCTGGGCCCGCACCTCTATCTCCATACGCAAGATTTGAAGGCACAAAAAGTCTCCATTTAGATCCTACGGGCATAAGTTGAAGTGCTTCCGTCCAACCTGCAATAACTCCATTGACTGGAAAAGAAGCAGGTGTACCACGTTCTACAGAACTATCGAATACTTTTCCATCTATTGTTGTACCGTGATAATGCGTAGTAACAGTACTCTCTAAAGTCGGTATATCCCCTTCTCCTTCACTCAACATTTGGTATTGTAATCCACTCTCTAAAGTCGTTACTTCTTCTCTTTTACTATTTGCAGCTAAAAAATCCTGCCCATCCTTTATTGCTCCTTCATGTTGTTTTGCTTGAAGCTTTCCAAAATGATCGTTAAGAAAATTTGTGGCCTCTTGTTCACTTAATTTAAGTGTTGAGTTAGAAACTACATCATTGATGGCTTGACCTAATTCATTACCGTTTATTTCATTTACCCCTTGTGACTGTAGACTCTTAGCAATGTCAATTCCTAAACTATAACTTAATTTATCTAATTCATTATCCATATTATGTATTTTTTTTTGCAAAAGTAAGAAAATGGTCGATCTACCCTACTTTTATTGGTATTGAAGCGTAAGAAATTAATTTCAAAAAGCAAAATCAAAGCGGATGGTATTTTTTATTGCACTTGGAGGTAGTAACTATAAGATAGAAAAAAGGAAAACTATACTTTTGAAACAATTTTTCTACAAACTTAATTGAGAAAAATGCACCGTTATTATTTTTTAATTCATACTCGCTTTCAACTTACGGCTCATACTTTTTAAGATACTTGTACCTGAAGTTACAACAGTGCCATATAATACTGAATGAGGATAACCGGGGCCATTATCTACATATTTAAACAATATCTCTTTATTATGAATGATCTAAAACCCATTCAATAATATATAGAATCAGACTGACGATAGGAAAGATACTTTACCCAATGGTATGATAAACTATCCTAATGGTAAAAACATTTAACCAAATCAAAATCACAAATTCAAAATACTAGTATAAAAGAAATGAAATGCTAAAAAATACTATTTGATTTAAATACAAATGAGTTGAGAAATGACTATTAATTTTTTGCACCCAACGATAAGCAAGTAACTGGAGGCTAAATGACACGATAAACCATGCTATATAATTTTTAATTGATGCTATACCACCTTCAAAATACCAAAAATCAAAACTAGTAGCCATTTGTTCCATTAGAAAATCAAGACCAACCATTAAGAATGCACCAGTTACAGAAACATAAAATATATTCTTAAAAAAAGATTTAGCAATTTGTGAAGTTACAATCACCAAAACTGCCCAATAAACACCTATCATTATCGGAACTCCCAATATTTTCACTCCAAGATTATTTCCGTATTTATAACTTCCGAAAATCTGACCTGATGTTACTCCTGCAATTTCAACAAGCATCCCAACAATAAATGCAATAATAAATACTCCTTTGCTCTTATTGGAAATCAAAGGAATATTTATAAAAAGTAAAACTAAACAGACAAGAAGATTGAGTGGTGTCTTAGGTATAAACCAGTCTGCATACCCTAAGCTAATACCGATTAAAGCAGAACATGTAAATAACCACATAATACTTACGGATACTGTCTCACTAGAAAATGCTAATCCTTTCCCTATATGAGAATGAGTGAACCTCTGATTAATCCGTTTTATTACTTCAGGCATTGACAAATTTATTTAACAATAAATTAAACAAAAAACATCAAATAAGGTTGCTAACAATTTTTGCGGAATTAAGACAAAGAGGGATTCCCCCACCTGGATGAACAGAGCCTCCAACAAAGTACAAGTTTTCAATCTTCGTAGAAAAGTTTGGATGACGATAAAAAGCAGAATATCTATTATTGCTAGAAGTGCCATAAAGAGAACCTTGATGTGATTGAGTTCTTGAGGCGATTAATCTAGGATCTAAAATGCTTTCCTCTAAGATGATTGATGCTAAATCTATTTTTAACACGCTACTAATCTTGTCGATCACATTCTGTTTGGCAGTAGCTATTAATGTATCCCAATCTTGACCAATATCACCAGGGGTATTTATCATTACAAACCAGTTTTCACAGCCTTCTGGCGCGTCTGAAGTATTGCATTTACTTGAAATATTAATATATACAGTAGGATCTTGATGAATATCTTTTTTTTCAAAAATATAATCGAACTCACCTTTATAATCACTGCTGAACAATATATTGTGCAGATCCAATTCAGGATGAACTCCCTTTATTCCCCAATAAAAGATAAGTGCTGAGCTAGATCTTTCTTGATTTAATATCCGATTAGGATGGGTTAAATATGGAAGTAATTTGTGATAAGTTGAAAAAATATCCATATTAGATATTACTAAATCTGATGCGATATTATTGTTTTGAATCCGTACACCTTTTGTTTTATTTTCCTTAATAATTATTTCATCAACCATTTGATTAAAATGAAAATTTACTCCTTGTCTCAAAGCAAGTTCATACAAACTATTTGTTATAGATTTCATTCCTCCTTTTGGAAAATAAGTTCCTAGCCCCATTTCTAAATAAGGAATCATAGATAATATTCCTGATGTCTTATATGGTGAAGAGCCGTTGTAGGTTGCAAAACGATCAAATAATTGTGTAAGTTTTTCATTTTTAAATGACTTACGGTTAGTACTGTGCAATGATTTAAAAAGATCTAGTTTATAAGATTGCAAAAATGCTTTTAATGTATCAAAGGAGAAGTAAGTTGACAGCTTATGGAGTGATTTTTCTATAAAGATAGAATTGGTCAACTCGTATTTTCTTTGACTTCTATTAAGATATTTCAATATTTCACTTTCATTTATATTGAAATTTTGAGAAATACTTTTAGTAATTTCATTAACACTAGAAGGCATCGAGTATCGAAAACCATCATTCCAAAAGTAATTGCAAATGATATCCTTTCTAATATAAGAGAAATGCTTATCTGAAGCTTCTCCGCATAGATCAAATAATTCAGTTACTAATTTCGGTAAGGTAAACAGAGATGGTCCAGCGTCAAATCTAAAATCTCCTTTTTCTATAGAGGTTAACTTACCTCCTGGATAACTGTTCCCTTCATAAACATGAACTTCATATCCCTTCACAGCAAGACGTATACTAGTAGCTATACCTGCAATGCCAGCACCTACAATTATTGTTTTTTGCATAGCTAAGCAAACAAGAAAATGACAAATTAGTTGTAATGAAGAAAAGTGTTTTTCTCTAGTAGCTAATAAGAAACAGCGAAAACAGCTTTACCATTTCTTATCCGCCTCGCACCTCCATTTTCACCAAAAAGAATACAATCAAAACTAGCCGTTATTTTCCAAGTAGGATCTCCAAGTTCATTTAATTCATAATCTGAAATATCTAGCACCTCAAATCTAAATGGCAAAATTTGACCAATAGTGGAAGAAGTATAAAATATACCATTTTCATTTGTGTAAGATATAGTAACTGCGTTATTGGGGTTATCAGGAGTCGAAAACCCAAATGAATTTTGATTAAATCCAATCGTCTGATTACTAATCAGATTCATATCTTGTATATTGATGGCGATGTCAGTTGTACAACCGCTGGCCCCAAAAACTCTTGCTGTATACGTAGCAATATTTGGATTAACTATTATCTTGTCACTAATTACCCCAGTAGACCATGACACTTGAGAAAAAGGAGAAGAAGTAATAACTTCTATTTGTATTCCTTCTGCCGTCACAGTAAATTCTACTGTAATATCACAATCTACAGTCATAGGTAGTATTTGTCTTTCAAACTGAACAGTTATGACATCAGGTGAATTATATACTAACCTCATGCCATCACCAGGTGCGGTATCATTATTAGAGTCTATACTTATTGATTCTCCCAATAGGAATTCATCGCCCACCCTCCAGGAAGTGTTGTCCAGTGGATTTAGATCATCAGTAATAAGTGTATAATTGTGTTTATACCCGTCTCTTGGAACACTATAGAATGGATAATTTCCTGCAGTTAATTTCTCTTCTTGCGATAGTTCTTGATGAATTTGTATGGAAAAATTTTGAGCACAACCGCTTTCACAAATTTCTTCTTTCCCAAATAATCCTGAATAGACTATTTCTTCTTCTATTTCAGCATGCGAAGCAAACATATAGTACAAATCATCTCCAGCATTGAATCCTACAGAATCTGTCTTGGCAAACGGAATCGCAGCTACGAAAACAGGTTCTTCAATAATTGATGAAAATTCTTCTTTTTCACAAGAAGTTATGATCACAACAAGTAGAATTAGCATTAATTGTAATTTCTTTATCATGATTCTAATATTTTGCAATTAAGTAATTTAAACCTAAGCTTGGATATATTTTAGATCCTGAATTTATAGAATTCAAATCACTACTTATTTCATCATTTCGGTATAAGAAACCCAAACTAAATTCAAATCGACTATTCATCAAATATGATGCACCTACTTGATAATTTAGTGTGAAAGGTCGAAATACATCATTACTTACCCATGCTGTTCTAGTATTATTCTCGGAATCAACTATAATTCCATTACCTGCGATATGATAATTTAATGAAATGCCACCAAAAGCTAAAAAGTTATTAAACGTTTTCTTTATTTGAAAAGGAATATTGACAGCAGTTCTTTTATTCATAGTCATAGATCGCTCTACTATATTACTACCAAAACTATATTTTTTATCAATTGCAGAAATGATAGAGCCATTGTCGTAGTTAGCATATTCAAATGATAATCCACTATTTATCGACCAATTCGAATTAAGGAAATAATCAAGGCTAAACCCTGTTTGCAAAATATGTCCTTGATTAATAGCGAGATTAGAGATCAGACCTATACGAAACCTAGTATTATCTTGAACTTGAATCATCAATGGTAAAATTTCTTTATATTCATTGATAAGTTCATCTGTTGAAGTGCCTAAATAGGGAAATTCCGAGATTAGCTTTCTTGAAGTAGAATAATCCATTACATCATTGGTAAGCAAGCTGTTATCTTCTTTTACAGAAGAAGAAGAAGAAGAAGAAGAAGAAGAAGAAGAAGAAGAAGAAGAAGAAGAA
>OJIO01000923.1_pt1 | contig 15217 bp, 13 predicted proteins | sample 1595621 | NCBI WGS metagenome assembly OJIO01 (sample SAMN05416776, study PRJEB24817) | seawater metagenome | isolation source: Sea water | place: Canada:Atlantic | collected 2013-07
TACACTATCCTCTTCGTCGGCAGCGTCAGATGTGTATAAGAGACAGGTATATATTTTAATAGGTTATTCATTGTTTCAAATGGTTTAGAACGGTTTATGTATGAAAAGTAGCGTGTAAAGGTATACTACATTTTCAGTTTAACACAGAGTCGAGTTTTTATCATCCCCAAAAATAAAAGCGTAATAATCAATGCTGTAAAATTTTATTGCTTATCTATCAGAAACTGATCTAATTTTTGTTTTGATACCAAGAATGTCAACAGATTTCTAAATGCATACATTTTTTCAGGGAACGGGGCATAATCATATGAATATTTGATTAATTCAAGTTTGTCAGCATCCATAGTTAATAAGGATACGATTTGTTGCAACTGATTCATTGACAAGCATTTTTTTTCTATATATATTTTTGCTGCCTGCTTTTGTGCGTTTGCAAATCTTTGATCCTTAATTGCTGTCAGAATATGTGAGAATTCTTCGTCACTAGTATCACAGTCATTTTCAGAAGGAGTGTTTGAAGAGGAACCCCCATTAGGATGGCTCTCAAATTCTAAACTATCATCTTTCGCCTGGGTATTATGATAAAGTTTGATGACATAAGAAAATGTAGAGAATAAATCGTAAATTCTGGCAAAATTATTCTTGTCAATGATATTCGGATATGCCATCATGCACAGCCTAAATTTTAATTTATCGTTGGGCAAATAGTAACATACATCTTGTAATTGTAAGGTGGTGGCCCATTCATTTGAAAAGTACTGGGTCGCATTTTTATATTGAACTTGATTGTTTTCACTCGATTTAATAGACACCATACAGGCTCTAAACTTATCGTCAGAATGTGTTCCATTATTTTGTGCAAATCCTTGTTTGGTCATTGATGAAATTAGTATCAATGTAAATATGATAAGCGCTATTTTTTTCATTTTTTCATTTTTGATTTAAATATTTGCTATTGGTGTTTTCTTTTGCAATGGGTTTTAACCATTCCACCATTTATCCGCATTCATAACTCAAAGATATAGCAAGGGTTAGGTTGGATCGTTCGGATTTGTAAATTGGAACTTATTGGATGATGATTAAGGATTACTTCACCACTTCTTTCCAATAAGCTTTCGGAGTCATCCCCATCATTTTTTTAAAGAAAGTATTGAAAACTGTTTTGGAATTAAAACCACTGTCAAAAGCCAGGGCAATAAGAGTAAGATATTGTTGAGAAGGGTCAGCGACTTTTGATTTGAAAGCTTCCAGTCTGTAAGAGTTGACATATTCTGAAAAGTTCTTGTCAAATCCTTCACTCAGTAATTGTGACAAATGATTGGAAGGGATGCCAAGAATCTCAGCTAAACTTCGGATGGTCAAATTAGGATCAAGATAGGGTTGTTCTGCGGCCATCAATGCTATTAATTGATGTTTATATTGTTTCAATAATGCTTCATCAAATAAGGGCTTTTTATATTTCCTTTTGGAAAAATCGATGTTTGACTTCTTTCCATAAATCTGTAGCATTAGCTCTTGAAAGCGTGGAATTGAATGGAGCGGTTTTAAAATGGGTTCCGTATAAATTAATAAGGCTAATGGTAGTCTGTAATTCACCGCTTGCTCAATGAGTTGGATAGCCTCATCATATTTTTTCATCATTGTTTTTACCAAGATCAAAAACTGTAAGGCACTTCCCATTGAATCTGTATTCAACGCAGCTTCTAGTTTTGCAATGCCTTTTTCTGTTTTTTCGACATCGCCAAGGGCTGCATAAGCCAATGTTGTTCCCCCTAATTTTGTTAAATCTCCTCTTTCATTTTCGGGTAGATTTTGAAAGAAATCTAAACCGTCTGATGCACGCTCTGTCAACAAAGGAATTGACCCTAAATAAATATGTGGAAATGGCAATTCTGGTTTTAACTGAAGGCTTTTTTCTAAATAAGGAATTGCCTTTTCATAATTTTCTTGCAGATAATATAAAAAACCTTTGTAGTGATGATTCATAGCAGAAATAGGATCGAGCTGTAAAGCTTTATCTATATAATTTTGAGCGGCATCTAATTTGCCCTCCACCGTCAAAAGATTTGACATTGTTAGTAACATTTCATCAGAAGGTCTTAGTTCTAATGCCTTATTTATATGTCGATAAGCACTTTCAAGATCCCAATTTTGCCAACATGCAATCCATGACAAATTCAATTGAGATTCAGGTAAATCTTTATCCAATGCTAATGCTTTATCTAAAAAAGGTTTTGCTGTAGCAAAAGCTTCGGGTGCTGGCAAAAGTCCCATTGTTCCAAGATATGCGTAGCCTTGATGTATTCCCAAATATGGCAAAGGAAATTTTGGTTGTGCAGCAATGACTTCCTTAAATATCGAAATTGATTTTTCAGTATTAGACAAATTTAATTTCATCATATAATACCTACCTTCTAAGTATTTTTTATAAACATCAACAGGGATTTCAAGATCATCCACCAAATGGTTTTCTAACTCAAAGTGCCCAAGGTGCTCGCGTAATTTATCAGCTATTAACAAACTGATTTCATCTTGGACGGCAAAGATATTCTCTAGTGACCGATCAAATGTTTCTGACCAAAAATGAAAATCTTCATTCACATCAATCAACTGTGCAGTTACTCGGATATTATTGCCAGATAATCGAATACTTCCTTCCAGTATAGTGGAAACATTTAATTCTTTTCCAATCTGAGAAATAGGAATGTTTTTATTTTTAAAAAAGAAAGAAGAGGTTCTTGAGGTAACTCTAAGTTCTTTGATTTTGGCTAAGGCATTGATAATTTCCTCTGTCATTCCATCACTAAAATATTCATTTTCCGCATTGGAACTCATGTTGACAAAGGGCAAGACCGCAATCGTTTTGGTTAGTTCTTTTCCTTTTAATTGGGAGGGCACAGGAATTTTGATTCCTTCATTCGTTACCGCAAACACTTCTAAAGGTTCAGCTATGTTTTTGAATTCAAAATGACCCAATGAAATGGTAGAAATTTCTTTATGATTTTTAAGTTCTTTATTAACTTTTCCTGATAATAATATTGATCCTGCAATACCCATACTTTCAATTCTGGACGCCAGATTGACACCATCACCATATACTTCAGTTCCGTCAAAAACAATATCTCCGAGATGCAGGCCAATACGCATAGGTACCTCGTCTCCTTTTTGTAATTCTTGCTGAATCACAAGGGCACATTTGACAGCTTCTACCGCACTTTGAAAAACACTCAGGGTGCCATCACCATAATATTGTAAGATTTCTCCTTGGTGCGATTTATGTTCCTTGTCAAATACTTTTCGGTGGCGGGCTCTTGCTTTTACAGCTGTCGCTTCATCGTCTTGCATTAAAGCCGTGTATCCTACGATGTCGGTGAACATGATAGCAGCAAGACGACGTGTTTTCTCTGGTTTGCTTGAAGGCATACTTATGGGGTTAAAGACACAGCTAAAGTAATACCTTTATGGAGAAGCCTTGAATCTTTTGTTCATCTTTGTTTTCTTTTTTGAAAACATCTCAATTTTTTTTGCTTATTCATAATTTGAAATAGAATTAGTAGTGGATCAAAACATAGAATGATTCAACCTGTTATAGATTACTAATTTTTTATAAAAATCAATCTGGAATTGATAGAGCACTAGTGCTCTGTCAAGGGCAATCTGTCGGATGATATTGAAGTATCCTGAGCCTTCTATATAATAAGATTTTTCACTGTTAGATGCTTGAAATACAATGGTACCCTATATCAAAATCGATTATCTCTCTATCAGCAAGTTCTCTGCATACCTCAGGGCTGAAGCTATTATATTTTTTCTGTTTCTTGCTTTATCCTCAAATAGGTTTAATTGATCCTCATTGATCCTCATCCCTTTTACCATAACCATTATTGGATTTTGGAGCGTTTTAAGGTCTTCCAAAGGATTTTGATTGGTTAGTACGAAATTGGCCAATTTTCCACCTTCAATACTTCCAAGGTTACGCATTAATTCATGTGTTTTCGAAGGATTTATTGTAGCAGTTTTAAGCACTTCATAGTTGCTCATTCCTGATTGTTTGTAGAATTCTAATTCCTGATGAATAGAGTAGCCGGGTAAAGTAATTCCTATTCCCGAATCTGTCCCACAGACAATATTGACGCCCTTTTCATGTAGTTTTTTTATGATAAGTAGGTGGAAGTTATGCTGTTCTTTAATTCTTTCGACAATAGTGGAATCTTCTGTTTTGGTACTATTCCAACGATCAAATTGTGCCTGACTATCTACCATCCGAATAAGAGGATTCATAAAGTCAAGGTTATCGGAAGAAAGGATATTGTCGTCCATCAGCATTGCATAAATATTATAATAGACAATTAAGGTTGGACAGAGTGTTGAATGAGGGTTGGCAACATAGCCTTCAACAATTTCATTTAGCTTAGCAGAATCCAACTGATAATTTAGAGGCTGTTGAACAAATTCCTCAGCATGCTCAATGGTAACGATCTGAGGATTGAAATGGAAGTGGTAAGGTACTTCTGGAGTTGGATGTGCCACAATATCCATATTGGAGATTTCAGATTGTTCAAGAATAGCTTTGAACAGATCCTCTGTAAGTCCATAGTAGGTCTTGATAAAATCGTAGCCACGCTCTTTGTAGGAGATGACTCTTTCCTTTGCTTCTTCAGGGGTTGTGAGATTTATGTTGTCACCTCCTATAAACTGAGGACCAGTTAATTTGGGGCTGGAAGTAAAGAATATCGGTGATATTATTTCTTCCTCAATTATGCTTTCTTTTATTCGCAAATGCATAGGCTGTCCCCATAAATTGCGTATAGCTGTAACTCCATTTGCCAAATATAACCCAAGTTCATAATTGTCCCAAACGTGAACATGCATGTCGATCAAACCTGGTAAAAGAAAATTACCCAATCCATCAATAACAACAAGGTTTTCAGAATTCAAACTATCCCCAATGCTTTCGATCACCCCATCTACAATTTTGATGTTTATGTTGGTTAGCACTGTGTCAGATGTCATTGGTATAATATTGACATTCTTAATGAAGTAACTATTAAAATAGCCCCCCTCTTGATTTTCAATCTTCAAATAAGATGTGTTATAGGAATCTATAATGAGAGAAATTGTGAAGACAATTAGAATTAGTCCTATCAAAGCACTAAACCCTACTAACACTTTTTTTAAAATTTTCATTGTACCTTTTTTGTTTGAATAATTTTGTCAATTCAATTTCAGCTCGTCACTTGTGTGTTTCAGCATTGTAAGCTGGCTTTAAGGCTCCTATGGTATGGAAACTTATATCTCACTTATCCCTTAAGAAATTGATTGGGAGTGAGACCTGTTTCTTTTTTAAAATAGGTATTGAACACTGTTTTTGAATTGAAACCGCTATCATATGCCAATCCAAGTACGGTGATGTTGGCGTTGGCTGGATCTTTCGCTAAACTTTTAAAAGCTTCTATGCGATACTGATTGATAAATTCATTGAAGTTTTTACTGAAACTATTATTGAGCAACCATGAAAGTTGGTTGGGGTGAAGGTCTATTGAAACTGCTAAGGATCGCAGTGATAAATTTGCATTTAAGTAAGGTGCTTTGTCTGTCATGTATTGAAGTAATTGATTGCGATAAACCTTAACATCGCTTTCATCCAGCAGGGCCTTCTTTTTCTTTAACCTTTCATCACTCAATCCAGGCAACAGTTTAGAGTGAATTGGTTGATCAGTTTGGTTAGATGTGCCTTTGGTTTTGAATACTTTATCGAAAATTTTATATCTAGGATCATCCAATAAAAGTTTGAAAGCAGGATTTTCTTTATAGAAATTTAAATAATACTTATTTGCCTTAATATCTTTCTCAATTTCTTCAAACGCTAGATCAAAATTCCCCAAGTAAATATTAATTATTACAACAGCGTTTTCCTCAGATGCTACATGTAAATTTTGAGCCTCAAGTTTTGTTTTTAATAAATATTCATTTGCCTTTGGAAAATCTCCTTTAGTCGCATAAACAATACCAATTCCTGCGTAGTAAATTTCAGCTTTTTCAGGTTTTACTGGAACGGTTCTATAATGTTCAAGTGCTTCATCGTATTTTTTAAGACGAGTTAATATGGTACCCTTCAAACAGTAAGAATTAGTATGATGCGGGATTAATTTCAACAAGGAATTTACCTCAATTAATGATTCCTCATACCTCCCCAACCGAAGTAAAGCAGCTGCATGATAATAGATGTTAGTAGGTGAAAATGGGTCTATTTCTATTGCTTTTTTTACACGTGAAATAGCCCTTTCAGCGTTACTTGTTAAAACATCCATCACTGACCCTCCTAATAGAGCATTAGTATAATTTGGACGATATTTTAAAGCTAAGTCAAGAAAGGCTTGAGCTTTATCTAAATCTTTCTCGAAAAAATAACTGACCATTCCAATGGAATAATTGGCCTCAGGGTCAGTCGCGTCAAGCTGTATCGCTTTTTCTGCTGCAGTTTTCGAAATCGTAAAAGCTTCGTGAGAAGGAATAGCATTAATCAGGCCCAAATATCCATAATAGATAGCTTCGGATGCATGATAAAAGGGACAAGAAGAATCCTTTTCTATTGCTTGTTGTATTTGCTCAATGGCCAGAAGAATGTCATTCTTTTGAAATTTATAAAAATTGGACTTGCTTTTCAAATACAGCTCATAAGCACTGATATTGGAGCTTACTCTATTCGATGTTTCATCAATTTCAAAGTGACCAATATGTTCTCGTAATTTATCCGCGATCAAGAGACTGATTTCATCTTGAACTGCAAAGATATCCTCCATAGGTCGATCAAAAGTTTCAGACCAAAAATGAAAATCATCCACAACATTAATCAATTGCGCGGTTATCCGCATTTTACTGCCTGATAAACGGATGCTGCCTTCCAATATAGTAGAGACATTTAGTTCCTGGCCTATTTTTGTAATCGATATGTTTTTGTTTTTAAAATAAAATGAAGAAGTTCTGGAAGTAACCTTGAGGCTTTTGATTTTAGCCAATGCATTTATAATTTCCTCGGTCATTCCATCACTAAAATATTCATTTTCAGCATTGGAACTCATGTTGACAAAGGGCAAGACTGCAATCGTTTTGGCTAATTCTTTTCCTTTTAATTGGGAGGGCGCAGGAATTTTGATTCCTTCAGTCGTTACCGCAAATATTTCTACAGGATCTTTTATGTTTTTGAATTCAAAATGACCCAATGAAATAGTAGAAATCTCTTTATGATTTTTAAGTTCTTTATTAACTCTTCCTGATAATAATATTGATCCTGCAATACCCATACTCTCAATTCTGGACGCCAGATTGACACCATCACCATATACTTCAGTTCCATCAAAAACAATATCTCCGAGATGCAGTCCAATACGCATAGGTACCTCGTCTCCTTTTTGTAATTCACGTTGAATCACAATGGCACATTTGACCGCTTCTACCGCACTTTGAAAAACACTAAGGGTGCCGTCTCCATAATACTGTAAAATTTCTCCTTGGTGTAATTTATGTTCTTTTTCAAACACTTCTCGATGGCGGGCTCTGGCTTTTACAGCTGTCGCTTCATCGTCTTGCATCAAAGCAGTGTACCCAACAATGTCAGTGAACATGATTGCAGCAAGGCGGCGTGTTTTATCTGGTTTCCTTAAGGACATACTTATGGGGGTTAAATCCAAATCAAATGTAATACCTTATATGGAGAAGCATTTAATCTTTTGTTCATCTTCGTTCTTTTTTTGAAATACTCCAATTTTTAAGCACGAAGACTTTTTAACTCTTAATACACAAACGTAATGTGCATTTGCTTCGCAAGCCTTATTTTCATTAAACTGAGCTATACTTCAAAGTTCATACAGCAATATTGCTTGAGTGTTAGGAATATAAAGACAAAAGGCCAGTACAATTAATCCTGTACTGGTCTTTACTCATAATTATAATTTATTATGAAGCAACGCTTACAATCTCTTTAATGTGATAGGCAAAGTATATGTATTATTTACCATCATATCTGATGACTTTAGCTTTTTGTAATTCAAAACAGACTTAATTGCTCGATCTACTTCTACATCATCAGTAGACATGACAATCAACTCATTTTCTTCATTGACGATAAAAGTAATATTTACAGTTGTTTCAGCTTGAATGTTAGAAACCAAATGAGATTTAGTAATCAATTGCTTGATTTCTTCTCTTGCGGAATTGTTTTCAGGATTGGTGTTAGCAGATACTGTTCCAAGAACGAGTGTAAATAATGCTGACAATAATAAACTTTTTGAAATTCTCATAATCTTTGTTTTAGATGGTTAATAATATGAATTATAATTTGTTATGTAATTCGAGTTATAGACGGCACGACTTTAATTGTGTTGCATGCTCTTCGACGAAAGACTGCAATAATGTAGACGAAGGATTCATTTTTTCATCCTAGTTTAAGTTGGAACTCGTAAGATGACTTGAGAAATTTCACATTCTTTTCAAAACTATAATTTGTACTTTCAAAATCAAACAGAAACATCATTTTCAACTCTTTCCTCAACGAACATTGATGAACCATGTTCGCCATTCTTAGCTATATAAGTTTGATGATTATACTTATTTGCTAAATCGAAATGCAATTTTGAATTTTCATTCTCCATTTCATTAGGCGGTCTTAATATTATCAATGGTAGCTTCAATGATTCGAAATATTTATCAGGAAGGCAGTATTTCATTGATCCGCCAGCTGCAGGTGAAAATGCTAATACCCCAATTATATAATTTTGTCTATTGATTGCTAATTGGATAGCAAGAAAGTAGAAGATTATTTGTTGCCAACTTGTTGATATTTCCCACTAATTTCTAAACTTCCATATATTCAGCTTATCCCGACATTTAAATTTTTGCAACAACTATTTACTTTCTTTCTTAACTACAGACTCAGAATTTCTGCGATCTATTATTAGGCCATAAGTCATAATCAGACTGGTAATCAATATCACATATAAAAATACGCCTTGATCGAATCCAGGTACTTCTAGTGAGGCAGGAATCGTATAAAGAAGGAGGATGGTAAGTAAACCTCTCGGAGCCATTGCTAATTCCGGCATTATTCCATCTTTAAGTAACATTTTTAAAATAACAAACCTTGAGAGGTAGATAGCAAGTAATACAGCCATGCTTATCAGGAAAACATCAAAACTTAGCAAGGAGGATAGATTGATGGTCATACCAAATACGACAAAAAAGAAAGTACGCAAAACAAAAGCGGTTTCACTAGTGATCAATTGGAATTCTTCTTTGATCCTGATTATTGGATCATTCGTTTGTGGTATATACGTATTTTTGAAAATTCTAAAGAACCCTTCGTGATTGGCTAGTGCCATTCCAAAACCCAAGACAATAATCAAGGGATAAAGATTCAATAGTTCACTAGCACAGTATAAAATAAATATGATTGAAACTAGCAAAAATAATCTGCTGGGTGATTTCAAGTCTTTAAAGAAAAAAACGATAATATAACTGGATAATATGGCTACAACAAATGAGAGAAAAAGATTGAGAAGAAAAGATAGCATTACTACTGAGCTGCTATCTTCTGATTGCAATAGGCTTAATGAAAAATAAAACGTCATGATCCCGATAATATCAGAAAAGGCACTTTCATAAATGATAAATTCTTTCTTTTGCTGAACCATATTTCCTACACTAGGAATAATAATAGCACTTGAAATAATCGATAATGGAGCTCCGTACAGCATAGCAGAAAGAAATGAGACTTTAAAAAGAAATACAATTATTCCGGCTATGGATGTTGCAGTAAGGATTAAAATAACAAATGCAGCTATAAAAGATTTACCTATTAAGGGATATTTTTCTTTGGATATTTTCAGATCCATGGCTGCTTCCATTACTATCATAATAAGACCGATTATTCCTAGGATGCGTAAAATAGGCATAAGATCATCACTTGATATACTATATGATTTCAAAAATTCGGACATACCTATGCCCAATAAAATGAGCAATAATACCGAAGGAACACTTGTCCGATTTGCTATCAATCCGAACAAATAGGAGATGATCAAGACAGACGATGCCATTATAATAATCGCATAGGGGTTTGAGAAATCCATATCAAGGCTTTTTTGTAGTCTTAGAAATTAAACTCAAAAGTAACTTCTCTTGGCAATTGAATAAGCAAAGAAGCTTAACTTTTGAAATATTTATTGGGGTTATGATCCCATTTATCTTTTATGCTATTGGGTTTTGGCGCACTACTTCTATTTCTTTGTCTCTGCGCCAGCTTTATCCAAAAACAGAAAAATCAAATCTAGAAAAAGCCCCATTCCATAACTTTCACCCTCAAATCAAATATTCGAGTAGATCAACACAAAAAAATAAGTAGAATTACGCATAGTTGTCAATTCTACAAACGTTTTGCACCTTTGTTGGCTACAGTTATTTTTTACTGATCTCATTAAGAAATGAATAAACAAATACCTTTATGGAGAGGTTCACCTTGAACCTTTTGTTCATATTCGTCATTTTTTAAATTATCCCTTTTTAGAGATTAATGAAAATGTCAGGATAGAATAGGTAGTTAATTTTTTCTTTGTTCCTTGGAATGGGAGCAAAAAATCTATCTGATATAGTTCCTTGTTTGTCTATAATCTTAACTGGTTATCATTTTAATCTTAAACTTGCTGCCATAAACTGCCGTTTTTGGCAAAAAAAGTAAATTGTAATTTATGAATTGGTTTAAAAAGAAGAAGATTTGTGTGCATTGTAATGAAAATAGAACAAAACGTGATTTTGAAAATCAAGCTACTTGTGGAGCATGCCAAACAAAAATACTAATCAGCAGAGAGTCATCCCGAATCTGTCCGGTAGATGGTGTTACTTTACTTAAGGAACATAATAATGAAATAATTATTGACCGATGCCCAAGATGCAATGGAGTTTGGTTAGATGCAGATGAAATTGAAGCGATAAAGGAAGCTGCAAAACAAGAAGGTATGGCAATCGGTATGGTTGTTTTCTAAATCATCACCTTCAGTTTATTGATAAAAAATCATGATAATAAACCAGATGCTTAGCGTAATTTCAAATAAGCCACTAGGTATAACACTGACAAACCAACGATATCGCAATGTTCATATAAAAAACACTGTATCCTATTAAGAAAACATGAAAAAGCGTAGCAGATTGACTCAATTTTAATCTGCTACGACTCAATTTAGTTTACACTGTATTTAGTGGTAAGAATTATTCCTCAAAAATGAACTTCGCAAAGACAAAATCTGCTTTGGCGATGGCCGCCATCATTAGAGGTGCAGCTTTTATTTTAAAGTCTTCGTCTGCAAACAACTTGGTATTGTCTTCGATGCTGTCCCATTCTACAATAAATTGCATATCGTTAGAATATGTTGAAGTCCCTTTTGAATCAATTGGATTCAAGTTTACTAAAAACTCAGGATAAGTCCCACCATAGTTTCTCTTAATAGGTTCAGATACTTCAAAGTATTTGCCAAGGCTTGCTTGAGCTTCTTTTGTAGGATGGATCGTCGCTCCTGCCATTTCATAAACTTTGTTGGAGTAGAAAACCACTTCTTTATCTTCTTTTGGTGCAAACCAACCCCCTTTGAAAAAAGAGAAGCCTCCTTCACGTAATTTGGCTACTTTTTGAAAGCCTTTATCCGCTTCCAGTTTTTCCTTCGCTTCATAATTTGGCCATTCGAAGATGCCAATCATTTGAGACTGCAATTCTTCCGAACGAGATTCTTCAACATTAAACATACCAATGGTCTTTACGCCATATTTCTCAAAATAAGGTGCTGACTTTGGTAAATATTCTTCAAAAACCTGCTTTTCTTTTCCTTTTGTCAAAGAGAAGAATACGATTTCGTAAACCTTGTCTTTTTGGAAGATCACTTTGGCGGATTTCACATGGGCAGACTTTACCTTAGTGGCGCAAGTTGTATCACATGATTTTTTTGATTCCATACTCTCACCAGCATTAGCTGAGGAATAAGACTGACTAAATGCAGATGATAGACTTAACAATGTAAATACAACTGCTGCTAATGTGGACTTCAGTAGGTCCATTAAATTTAATTTTTGCATAATTTGATAATTTTAAATTTGTTAATAATTGATATTATATAGTTACTGCTTAAGCAGCTGTTAAAATTTGTTTTAAGGAATTTAGATCTCCTACAATTACTCCTTGTTCTAAGTGGACTTTCAATCCTCTCAAGAGATCTTCAATACCTGATTCCATTTTTGACTTCTGATTTAGTTTGTTCAGTAATTGACCAATGAAACCAAGTTTCATGTCGTAGTTAAGAGTAAGCGACACTTCAGTCTGGTTAATTCCTATTTCATTTAGTTCGAATTTTCCTGTAAAGTTTTTCACCGGCGGTGCTTTTTCAATCGTATCAATTTTTAATAAGAAGCTATTGCCTTCTTCCCAATCCGTAGCTGTTTCTAGAATTTTTCCCATTGGGTATAATTCACAAATTCTAGCTGCACCTATACCGTCCGTTTGTTCTGTGGTGTAATAGGATTTCGATACACTAGGATTGAATTTGTAAATATCTCCCAGATTAGAGACCACTTTCTACGTTTTTTGAATGGAACTGTCGATCTTGATTTTTTTCTTAAATGTTGTCATGATGTTGAGTTTAAATATTAATGATGACTCAAACATATAGGAGTATTAAGCCATACATTAGACTATGTAGGCAATGGGAATCTGAGAGGAATAAAAAGAAAAGAAATGAGGTGAATGGAGAGAATGTGGTGAATGGGAAAGGGAGGATTAATCAGGCAAGTCGGGTATATGGGGTATGTCAGATTTGTTCGGAAGCTGTAGACATGGGCTTCTTTCATTGGAAGTCTAGACAAGTAGACGTGTGGAAACAAAACGTGCAAAATCACTCAGAATTTTACACGTTTAAGTTTTTCACTTTGTAAATGGACTGCTAACTCGTAAGGGAATATTCCAAATTGGTTTATTCATCAAACAAAAACAGTATTTTCTCGCAGCACGAGCTTTCCACTCTGGGCCAAAGGGGGAAATCAATTAGATATTATCTATATGGTAGACAAGTCTTAAAAATTCGAATTGGGGGTGTAAGGAAAATCCGGATTAAATTTAACTCATATAATAAAGTTTAGAGTGCCTCATTTTCTTCCTAATACCCATACTATCACACCGCCTGCTAAACCAAATCTAATTTGAAAGGACAAAGGCCCAATAGCAAAGATCTTTTCATCAAAAACAGTTACAGCACCATAAAACATAAGGGCAATAAGAAGTCCAAGAACAACACCCAAACCTGCACCAGTCTTCATTCCTGTACTGAAAGTTTTGATGCCCGCCCATTGCGCAATAATATAGGTAATCAAAGTACCCCAAAGTAAATTCTGAAAAACATTAGGGACTAAGGCGTTATCGGTATTGAGACATTCGCTAACAGGTGGTGGCAGTCCTATTGCCGGTAAAAGAAGTCCATAGATAAGGAATGCTGTAGCGAATAAAGTGATCCCACCTGCTAGTGAGGCCATTAAAAGTTTGTTGGTATTCCTAATGAGTGATTTTGATTTCAGGTATGAAATTGTGATAAGATAAGTGTTTTTCTTCTTCTTTTTTCATTTTACCATTTCTCTCTGAAAAGACAATGAGATACTAATTTCTCAGAAACGACTGAGATTTTATCTCTTTCAGGACCAATTTTTCAAACCTGTGGCAGTTAAGTAAGTAACTGTGATCTACCTGTTTTCAAAAATCTTCTTTATCGATTTACTCTTTGACCTTGAAATGGGAATCCGAATAGGTAGGTACGGACTTTCAAAAAAATGGCCTTTTGCGTTTCCAGTTATACTTAACTCTTCGTTCAAATTTATGATAAATGACTTGTGGCATCGTAGTATTTGATCAAATGAAGCGAATTGGTCTTCTATTTCTTTTAGTGTGCTGCGAAGAATTTTGTTCTTCAGGACGCCTGATTCATGCCAATATATGGTAACGTAATTGTCACTGCTTTCAATAAACGACAAATCTTGAGGATCGAAAGACAGCGTTTCAGATGTCTTTGTTGTGATCGTTATAATATGGCTTGGCTTCCTGTCTTTGCTATACTTTCGATTTTCATCAACAAGATTGCATTTCTCCAGCAACTCTTGGAAACTTGGATCTCTTCTAATCTCACTAAACATCGGATTACACTTCAGCTCACCGGGAACAAATCCAATATTACTTTCAACGACTCTTATTAAGTATTTGAAAAATGATTTGTAATCTGACTGCCCCAATTTAATGATAGCCAATGCATAATCGAAAAGACCAGTGTCTCTTTTTATGTTCAAATCATAAACCTGTTGTTCTATATCTCTGCTTTCTTGATGAAAATTTGCTTTGGAATAAGAATATGCTAGGTTGGCAAAGTAGACGGGATGCACCGTGTGGTTTTTTTCGATACAAGTTGAGAAATCCTCAATGGCAGATTCTGTAGCCCCTAAATGCAAATTTGCCTGACCTCTTAATTCAATCAATGACACAGCATGAGGGTCAATACTCCGAGCGGCGTTGATGTAATCCTTGGCCTCGAGAAACTTCTTTTGGTAAATTTGGATTCGAATCATCATCGTATAATGCGGCAATGCAAAAGGGTCTAATTTAATGGTGAGTGCCCCATATTTTTCTGCATTTTGAAGATCTCCTTTATGAATATAGTAGGTTGTTAAAGCATGATGAGCCTTTACGTTATCACTATTCAATTTGAGTGCTTGCTCTAAATTTATTTTTGCCTTGTCAAAGTCTCTTTCGTAAAACATATTTACAAAGGCTGCTGAGACATAAGATTCAGAACGTTTGTTGTTTAATATTAAAGCCCTTTTTACAGACTCTTTTGCAAGCTTCCACACTTTCAATGGTTGTTCATACCCCATTGCTGCAATTACCCAATAGCAATCTGCCAACCCAGCATGAGGCAATGCAAAAGAATTGTTTTCTTTGATCGATTTCTTAAAATAACCAATGGCCATTTGCATTTCCTCACTGCTGTAACGATGCCAATGGTAAAGTCCTCTTTGATACAATTCACGTGCTTTGGAAATATCATTTTGAATTGATGGTGTGGGTAGGGTAGTTCCGTTAATGGCAAGTGTGTGCTCTGAATGGAAACCAAGACCATTGATTAATACAAATAAACTTGGCGAC
>OJIO01000926.1_pt1 | contig 15164 bp, 16 predicted proteins | sample 1595621 | NCBI WGS metagenome assembly OJIO01 (sample SAMN05416776, study PRJEB24817) | seawater metagenome | isolation source: Sea water | place: Canada:Atlantic | collected 2013-07
CTATCCTCTTCGTCGGCAGCGTCAGATGTGTATAAGAGACAGATGGAAAAACAATATTGAAATAAAAATAGGGCAAATTATAATAAACGTATTTGATATCACGGTTCTTTTTAACTTCATAATTTCAACATACTTTTTCAAGTTCCATAACTTTGCAATGTCAGGTAAAACTATTGCACCAATTGAACCATAAATAGTGGAAATAAATGGTATATCAAATGCGCCATTTCGATAGATAGCATAGTCATTTACAGATAGCATATTACTTATCATGAAACTATCAGTTGACTTATATATAACTCCCAAAATCGCAGTAAGTCCTAAAGGAAGACCTACCCATAGTTGTTCTAATGCTAAGCTCTTTGAGAACATACCAGCTCCTAAATTTAGACATCTTCTAATCATGATAAATGCAGCAGAAAACTGAACAATACCAACAAATAATAAAGAATAAAATACTCCAGATAGGGAATGATAAAATTGAATAGAAATTAATAAAAGTACAACTTTTAGTATATTAGTAAATACAGAAATTTGTGCAGACACTTTCACTTTATCAAAATATATTAGTGTTGCATTCAAAGTAAAATACCCTACTAGAAAAGGTAAGACAAACGTGTATACTCTTAATAATGGAACTATTTCCTCATTATTAAGGAATACACCAAAGTATCGAGAAAATAATAAAACGATAAATATTCCTATACTCCCTAATCCCAGAGCCAAACTTAAGTTACTTTTAAAAACGTTCGAAGGGTTCACTTTTTCTTCAGCAAAGTATATATAAATAACTTTTCCCAAACCGCATGCAAGTGCCACTGTTAATAGATTTATGACAAGAAGAACTTGACCATATGTTCCATATTCAACTTTCGAAAGCGCTCGAGATAAGTAGGGAAGAAACATGAAAGAAATCAATGCATTGAGCCCTTGACTAAATATCAAAACAAAAATCTTGATAGTTCTAGACAAATTGTACTCTTTTAAGAGTTAGAAACCAACTACTAATCAATAGCATCATTATAAACTTTCATAAGAGAAACAACAATAACTCCCAAAATTCCTCCTAAAATTAAGCCCAATAAAATACTTTTTCCTAAACCTCTACCAATTGGATATATAGGAGAATAGGGTGTATCGATGGCAATAAAAAGTGGTTTACTGTCTCTATAATTTAAATCAGAAATTTCATAATTTTTTGTTGCCTCAGTGAATGCTGATGTCAGCCCTTGAATTTCAAGTGAAATTCTCCTTTTTGTTATTAATGAACTACTAGAAATAGTTCCTCTATTCCTATCTTCGAAATTAGCTAATTCTTGAGACTTATACGTTATTAGAGCATGAAGAGAATCTCTCTTTTCTTTAATTAAATCTTTAGATTGTTTTAATTCTTGGTTCACTTTATTTTCAAAGAAAAATTTTAACCTAATAAAAAATATTTCTACTATATCAAGAGAAAGACACTCACTTAAAGTACTCGTATTTAATTTGAATGTTCCATTTTCAATGTTTAAATCTGACATGAACATTGGGCTTATACCTGATGAACCTAGAAGCAAACCCTTAATCTTCTTTAGTGCCATTCTTTCGAGTCGATCAAATTTCTCTACATCCTCATTTTTAAAAGAAAAATCTGTGAAATCCTTATTATTTTCAGACCATTTCTCTACTAAGTTATATTCGTCTAGTATTTTATTAATTATCAAATCATTACTACAGGTTGACTGAGAAAAAAGCACTTCATTTGTTAGTAACTCAGATTTTGAAACTTCCAATATTTTGTAAGGGTTCGTTTTGCCAGAACCGCCACGACCTAATCCCATAGAACCTAAAATACCGGTTAATGCACCGTAACTTCCTCCACTATTTCCTTCAACAATAAATTTTAATGATGCTTCATATTTCTTTGGAGTTGTTGACTGTTGATATATAAAATAAGCGAGTATTGGTATTATACAACATAATATAATAAGCCACTTTCTTATCCATTCGTCCCAAAAACTCTTAACTAAGAGTATTAGTTCTTTCAATGTGATTTCATCGTTGTTCTGACTATTAGCACTCATATAATAATGTCTATTTAATTTAAAATTATACTACTTAATTAATAATTGACAAATATGATCACAAATTAACTTTGACGAATCTCCTGTCCCGTAAAGCTCCTCATCAAAAGAAATATTCTCTGGAGGAAACAAATCCATGTCTTTCAAATCATCAAAAACTAACATATTAGAATGATTCTTTAAAGTTTCTACCCACTCTGTCTCACTTCTAACTGTGCAACAAGGCCGCTCTAGCCAGTATGCCTCTTTTTGCATTCCTCCACTATCGGTTATTAGTCCTTGAGAGTGATGCAGGTAAGTTATATTCTGAAAATATGGTTGTGGATCAATAATTTCAATATTCCCTTTTGTCAAATCTTCTAAGCCAAATTCCTTAATTCTATTTTGCGTTCTTGGATGCGCTGCAAAAACTACTTTTTTATCAAGTTTGTTCAAAGATTGCAGAACATAGGTAAGTCTCTCCGCTTCATCTACATTGTATGGCCGGTGTAAAGTAGCATAATAGTACTCTCCATCTATGGGATTAGCGCCAATTACTTTATTGCGAACACACATCATCACAAGATCTTTCATAATATCACCAACAATGTGCACTCCGTTTGATATGCCTTCTAGAGCTAGGTTATCAACTGATTTCTGACTCGGAACCAGTAATAAGCTAGAAATATGATCCGTCAATACTCGATTTATTTCTTCTGGCATTTCTTGATTATAACTGCGCAGTCCTGCCTCTATATGAACGATAGGAATGTGAAGTTTACTAGCAACTAAGGCTCCAGCAAGGGTAGAATTGGTGTCACCATAGACAACCATAGCATCAGGTTTTTCTTTTTGCACTATCTCTTCAATAGCAATCATCATATTTCCTGTCTGCGCACCATGTGAACCACCCCCTAATGAGAGTAAATAATTAGGTTTTCTCATGCCTAATTGATCAAAAAACACATTACTCATATTCTCATCATAATGTTGTCCAGTATGAATAGTTACAAGATCAAAATGCTTTATAGCTTCTTTTTCGAAAGGGTAATGTTTTATAAACTGAGGTCTGGCCCCAATTATCGCTATTATTTTCATTTAATATTTTAAAATATCACTTTAGGAAACTAATTATTTTCATATCCATGATTTATGATAAGTCACTAGTTACAAACCAATCATACGTTTTCTTGATTCCTTTTTCTACCTCTATTTGTGGGTCATACCCAATCATAGCCTTTGCCTTGTCAATACTCGCTAAACTGTGTGGTATATCGCCTATTCTATTAGGGCCATGCGCAGCTGGTTTATTATTCCCTACTGCAACTTGAATATAATTCCAAAGCTCATTGAGTGTGGTACGTTTACCACATGCTACATTATAAATTTGATTGATTGGTTTGGTGTTTTCGTTGGTGTTTTCGTTGGTGTTTTCCACCCCCTTGCCCCCTCCAGAGGGGGATATGAAGAGTGCTTTGATATTGGCTTGCACTGCATTCGCTACATAGGTGAAATCACGACTGTATGTACCGTCCCCATTTATTACAGGTGATTTCCCTTCTTTGGCAGCTTTCATAAATAAGGGTATCACAGCTGCATAAGCACCATTTGGATCCTGCTTTGGGCCAAAAACATTAAAATACCTCAAGCCTATATATTCGAAGTCATCATACGTACGGGCAAAAACATCCGCATATAATTCATTCACATATTTAGTAATCGCATATGGACTGAGTGGTTTCCCGATGATGTGTTCTACCTTTGGCAATCCTTCGCTATCTCCGTAGGTAGAGGAGGAAGCTGCGAATACAATTCTCTTTACTCCACATTCTCTTACGGCTTGGAACATATTAAGTGTACCACCAATATTGACTCTGTCACTAGTAATAGGATCTTTGATGGATCTTGGCACAGAACCGAGTGCTGCTTGATGACTCACAAGATCAATCCCTTTACATGCTCGTACACATGTATCGTAATCTGTTATATCACCTTCGATAAACTCAAAGTCGTCACGATGCATGAATTCTTCAATGTTATGCATGAATCCATTCGAAAGATTATCAAGAACTCTGACTTTGGCTACCCTTTCATCTGCCAGCAAAGCTTCTACAAGGTTACTGCCTATGAATCCTGCACCGCCTGTAATTAAAATGTTTTTCTTTTCTATCACCTATACTCTTTACTGATATTCAACTTTTAATGTTTAGCTAATTTATTTTCTATAATTATAATCCTTCATAACTTGCCCAAGCATCGTGAGTTTCGCCTAAAGTTACCCCTATTTTTCCAGCAAATATACCTGATAAATTAGCTTTTATTGCATCATGAATATGTCGTGCAATAAACTCTGTAGTGGTCAGATGTCCCTTAAAAATTTCCAATTCATCCAAGTTCTGATATGACAGGGGCTTGAGCACCTCGGCAGTGACATCATGTGCTTTTCCTATATCAATGACCACGTTATGCTCATCTAATTCTTCACTTCGGAAAGTCACGTCAACCACATATGTTGCACCATGCATATTCTGAGCTGGTCCAAAGAATGGGTGCGGGAGGGAGTGAGCGATCATGATTGATTTTCTTATTTTTACTGTATACATAAGTATTTTTTTTTCTGGAATAGTTAGCCGACAACTTTCTTTACTTTTTATAATTAATATTCAATTATGTAGATTAATCCATTGTCCTGTTTCCCTATTCTTAGCTTTTCATAGAATTCAGGTGCACTTTCAAAAGGAATTTTGTTTGTGATTAATTTGTCATAACTAGGATGAAGAAGTATTTTTAATGCTAAATCCTTCCTAGTTTTGTATGTATGCTCAGGTTTATGACCCGGAATAACAGATACTTGAGAACTAATTATTTGCAGCCTTTTATAGTGGAAGTCATAGCCAAGTTCCAGCGAGATAGATTTATTTCCATACCATGACAATTCTATCACTTTCCCTTCGTGGGCCAGATGATCGATCGAAAATTGGAGTCCACTTTCTGATGCGGTTGTATGATAAATAATATCATATAACTCATCTGAAGCTGGCGTAAAACCTAACTCCATCGCTTTATTTATTCTCCATTTGTTATTATCAATAATATGAGGATCGTGTCCGTAGTGTTCTTTTAAAGTGTTCGCTAAAAGTCCACCAATATTTCCAAACCCACAAATGGCAATCTTACTATCGGCTTTTGGGTTACTATCCCAAATAGCATTGATCACAGTTTCGATGTTACTTATTAAAGAAAATCTTTCTGCTGGTATATTCTCATTCGTCCAATAAATATCAGACTTTTTTGCTTCTATTATATTTTGATGTGGGTGCATCAAGTGGCCTAAACGTCCTTCATCATCACGTACTATGGAGGAATATCCGTATTTAATTGGAAAACTAAAACAACCACCCATTTGAGGTACTCGCATATATATTTCGAAAGCTTCACCTACCAATCCACAAGCGACTAATCGTTCTGTTCCAGTTGATATCATGGAACATACAGACTGATATTGCGGATTACCTTTCGATTCAACCGGTTGGATGATTGATTTAGAAGCTGATATATGCCAGAGGGCTTTCATTGATTGCTTTTGCTATAGGTATTGTTGATAATACCTTGGCAAAGTATAATTCTTATACTACAAATCTAGTTTGTGTCCAAAGAAGTCTTTTTTTGTTTGCAGATATCCAATGTTTCCTTCATGAGGTGGTATCTGCACAGGAACTCTTTCTACTACAGATAATGAACAAACATCTAAAGCTTTGATCTTTTCTGGATTATTGGTTAGCAGATTTATTTTTTTGACTTCGAGATCTTCTAGAATTGCAATAGCATCTTCGTATGTACGATCATCATACCCAAAACCTAAAATTTTATTTGCTTCTGCTGTATCAAACCCCTCATCTTGTTTTATATAGGCATGAAGTTTATTGATGATACCTATTCCTCTTCCTTCTTGTCTGAGATAAATAACCATACCTCCATGCAGAGAGACATAATCAAGAGACCAATCTAACTGCTCACCACATTCGCATCTTCTACTACCGAATAGATCCCCTGTCATACATTCAGAATGAATCCTGACGTTTATGGGTTGTGAAAAATCTGTTGCAGGATTAATTAACACCATGTGTGGCATTGGATCATATTCATCAATTGCATATGCAATTGCCTGGAACGTGCCGTTTTTCGTCGGTAAAGGAGCTTCAGCTTGTCTCCTTATTGTTCTTTGACTTTTGGTCATTGTATTATTTCAAATAATATTAATTCTATGTATTCATTGATCAAAATAGAATTTTGTAGCATTTGTTTGGACATTTTGCCTTTCTCTAAAACAAATTTTCTAAATCTGACAAAATCTTTTCATTGATCAGTGGTTCTCCTGTCAGCATGAAAGCGTCTCCCATCGAAGTGTGAAACATATTTTTTATTTGATAACCTTCATTTACTTCCTCTATTTCATTCATAGAAATACAGGATTTTCCAGATCCAAACACGATAGGTGCAATATGTAGCTGCAGCCAATCTACCAATCCTGCAGAAAGAAAGCTCCCTACAGTGCTAGGCCCACCTTCGACCAAGATTGTGTGTATTCCTCTTTTTTTCAATTCTTTTAGAATGTAGTGTAATTTATCTTCGTCTGTTACATCATACTCCAGAACATCATCTATTACAGAATGTGCACTTGAAAAGGTGACATCTTTTGATCTAATCAAGATCGTCTTTGCGTTTTCAACGACAGGAAGTTTGTCCCATTCATTAAAACTATTTGTCAATAGCAGTCTTGCAGGGTTTGCTCCTTTTACATGTCTCACATTTAGTCTAGGAAGGTCCTTAACTACGGTTTTACCTCCAACCAAAACTCCATCCACCATAGCTCTTAGTCTGTGTGCATGAGTGAGATTTTCTTCATTCCCGATCCATTTTGATTTACCTAGGCATGTGCATATTTTTCCATCAATAGTCTGAGCCATATGAACTATGATAAACGTATTATTTTCAACAACTAGATTGCCTAATAAAATAGGGCAGTAATTTTTTATTACTTGTATCGCTTCATTACAAAAACTTGGATCATAGGATAAATAGATTTCGTTTTTAAACAAAGATTTGGTTTTCATCCCACTAAAAGTCGAAGCCCCTTTGTGTATCAGAATTTCAAACTTGCCTTTAGGTTCTTCTGGATTAACAAAATTAAAACCATTTTCCTTAGTGTATGAAATGTCTCTCCAAGGTTTTCTACAATCTATTGTTTGCTTGAGGTCAAGAAGCTGTTGCCAAACTAAATCTTGTACTATCAAAATGTTTGTGTATTAGAAATATTCATGCCTCCTTTATTTTTCAAACTGCATTCCATCATACAAATAAGGTAAATCTTGTTTTTTGTCCACACCATATAGTCTTAATAGTGATTTCATAAAAAGTGACATGATACCTTCATGTTTAACAGGTTTCAGATTCTTATTTACAATTAATCCCGATTCAAATCCCTCTTTCTTAAATGTCTCTAAAAAAGATTTGTCCTTAGCTATAATATGAATAATTGTTTCCCAGCCCATTTTCTCTCGAGTAATAAAAGGAGGTTGATGATCTCCAAATAATAAATAGATTGAATTTTCATTTTTATTTTTTTCAATATAGTCAAAAATAAAATCCAATTGATATTTTATTGCTTCCTTATATTTTTCCTTTTTTGTTATAAAACTATCGTTCGTCTCAAAATCAAGATTTGGAATTTCTGACCAATTTTTCTCAATATTTGTAGGGCTACTAAAGGGTAAATGAGAATTTAGCGTACAGAAGAATAATGAATAAGGTTCATTTTTATCTTTATCCAATAATTCTTTTGCTTTATTAATAGAATATTGATCAGGTGCTGTCACCCCTAAATCCATGAAATTTAGTGTTTTTCCATTGTAGTCCAAATCATTAAATGTGATATATTGATCTGAATTCAGGTTAGTCGAAACAACATCCCAATCGACATTTTCTAAATACCCCCCTCCAAGTGGACACAAATAAATATTTTTGTAACCTTGCGTTTTTAAGTATCTAAAAATAGACTGATAAGCATCAAATCCATCATTACCTTTCATTAATAATTCATATTGATTTTGATCCGAAACTTTTGTTCCATATAATAAAGTGGTATAACTAAGCCAAGATCCCCCAGCAAACATAGGTGGTGTCGAAAACGCTGAAGTTGCATACAATCCTGCCTGAAATAATAACGCTTCTTTTTCTTTTAGCTTATCAGTTATTTCTTGTTGTAAAAATTCATCTCTTATATTAATTGATCCATAAGATTCCAAATTAATTATTACAATATTGGGCTTGGACTTTAATTCTAAGTCTTGGTATAGGTTGAATTTTTTGAAGTATTCTTGATCCTTCCCCAATAAAAAATTAAATTTTGATGACTCTTTTATGTTCCTTAATAAGTGTATAAATGGCGTATAAAAAGTTCGTCCATAAAATTTTGAGTATGCATAAGAGTTGACATTATAATAACCAAGGCCTAATGTGATAGGAAGTGATATATATATTGAGACATTACTTGGTTGGTAGGACAACAAGCGACCAGACAACAAATACAACCCCCAATAAATTACTATTAACAATGGAATCAAAAAAACAAAAACTGCATACTTTTTACTCTTCAACAATTTTAATCCTACTTTAGTAAAACTCCAATCACTTAAAACCATTGGAGGTTTTCTAAAAATAAATAAGAAAATACTTGCATAAAGTATCAAGACTATTCCTACCAGGCCTATAGATGCGGCTATTATACTTGATGTCTTGATATTAAAATCAAATAAACTAGCAAATAAAATTAGACCTGAATATTCTACAAATATTTTAAACGGATCCGAAGAACTTTTACTGTAAATAAACCTAAGTTTTCTCCTCAGATTGAATCCCTTATTCAAGAAAAAATTAAAAGGATTAGGTTGATTTTTAATATTCAATAAAAAGGGAATACTAAAGAACAATATATTTGCCAAAAACAATGTCAACCAAAATTCCATCTAAAATCCTTTAACATAAATATCCCCAGAAAATACTTTCCTATCCATTTTTCCAATCCCTTCTAAGACTTTACTTTGGGGACTCCAGTTATCAAGTCTAAATTTAAATTCTTCTTGATATGACCAATTGAATTTAGTATAGCCCAAGGATTCACACTTCTTTAGGCATTCAAGCAACTCAGCATTATTAAAATTTAAAAATTCAAAAGACAAATATTTTACTTTTTGCGAAAGCCCTTTTAATACTTCACTTTCATGTCCTTCAACATCAATTTTTATAAAGCTAGGCAATCCATATTTACTAATCATATTGTCCAATGTACTAACCTTAATTTCATACGATGAATCAAAATTTATATTTAGCTTGGAATTTTCATTTAATCGATTTTCCCAATCTTTTCCAGACAATGAACTTAGAGTAGGGTATCTTTGACAAACATTGAACTCCATCGCACCTTCTTTATAACTTAATCCGATATTTTCCAGGTGGAATTTAGAATTAGTATTAAATTTTTTATCCAAATACTGCGAAAATCTTTGCTGTGGTTCGAATGCAACTACTGATGCTCCTATACTCAGCCAAGATACTACCCTATCGCCAAGGTGTGATCCGACATCAAAACAGAGGTCTTTAGGTTCAATGAGAGATTTATAAAAACTCCGTTTCCTTCTCGCCTTAATCGGGTTCCACTCATACATGAGTTTTGACAAATACCAACCAAATATTTCGTCGACTCTTCCCATATTTTAAATTGCTATTTGATATTGAGTTAATAACTCTTGGTTAAAAGGCTGGTAAAACGAATCCAATAACTCTTGAGCAATAGTAGACACATTAATCGAAGGCCCAACATTATGTTTTTCACCTAATGCTCTTGAAAAATCGTAGTTTTCTAAACCTAAAAATGAAGTAATCTCATCTAAAGTTTGGCTGGCCTTATCTCCTTGAAGGTCATAACTTTGGACTATTTTTAAATTATGCCCAAATGTTTTTATCCACTTAGGAAGGTAGTCGACATACACTCCTTGATGTATTATCTTAGTTTTCTCTCCCTTGTTATATGCTTCAATTTCTTTTTTTATAAAATCTTCCAATTGTCCATACTTGTGTCCTTTCTTACCTTCTTTCTCAAATCGTTTAAACATGTTGAAGTGAGAAATAAATCTATCGGTAGGATTTCGCAAAGACAAGATGGTCTTAATCCGAGGAAAAATTAATTTTATTAGCCATGGTTTAGCATTTACAAAAGTGGTAGCTGTTGCTTCACCAGTGATATACTTTTGCCCATTTTCAATACGCTTCGAAAATGTAGAAAATTCCATTTTAAGCTCTTTTCCAATTTCTAACCAATTCGCTACTACTTCATTTTCATTCAAACTCGGGAACATACTGATGTATGACTTATACCCCTTCAATAGTCTTAATGGGTTCTTATTATTCAAATATCCTGGTTCTTTGGTTTTACAAGGCAACACTTGAGGGTGCTCATTCAGATATCTGTACAAAGATGAACTTGCACATTTCACACCACCAATAATAATAAATGACGGCTTCATGTTTTTTTACCTATCAATAGTTTGTAACCAAGGTCCCCATTCAAGTAAAGCCACTCTTGATAAAATCCTCCTCTAAATATATACGCTGCCGAATCCTTTTTATTAAATAAATAATCTATCCCAGTTTTTATTTCTGCCCCTATGATTTTTGCAGCGACAATTAATTTAGAATACTTATTCATCATAGGTGTCAAATCAATGGATGACCATTCCATCTCATCAGAAAACTCTGTATAATCCTTTTCTGAATAGAGTCTAGCTAACACCCAATCTTTCATAAGATTCTGTGCCGCAGATGAATTAGTATCCTTCACTAATACATCTTCAATGATATAAATCTCACCGCCTTTTTTCAGAGAGTTTAAAACTGAAAACAAACTTTTTGATAATTCCGGGCTATGTTTCAATGATTCTATTGCAATAATGGCATCATATTTCTCAGCACTTAAGTCATCAAAACTTTTACATTCAAAGTTTACATTTTGCAATGATTTCTCTTGTTCTAAATTTTCTCTTGCTGATTCGATTTCAGTAGTACTTACACTTATCCCCGTGAATTTGGCATTTAACTTCTTAGCCATAAGTAATGTTCCAAAACCTACGCCGCATCCACAATCCAAAATGCTTTTCTTCTGTTTGAAATCAAAGCTATCCACTAAAAAGTCATAGAGATTAGTAATCTCACTATTAGCATAATTCAAATTCTTATGAATACTATACAAACAACTTTTGCTATCGTTGATATTCTTTAAGGTATCATATAATTCTCCTATCTTATTCATGCTTTACTTAAAATAAATATATATTCATGAACATATTCCATAGGTATTATCGCCTTAGATATCTTTTCATAATCGACTCCCATTCCTAAGGTAGTAATAAGCTGCCTCTTTTTTATTGGGTATTGATCTGGGTATACATTTAGAACTTTATAACCATTATTGGCAAATACCTCCACCCATTCTTCATAAGATTTAGCACCTTGATGGCCGGCTCTATTTACAATACCCAATTTCTTTTTTATTAACCAAGTGAATCCATTTCTATTTCTTACTAAGAAACAAAACTTTGCATCTTTTTTTCCTATCCTCTTTATTTCAAAAAGCACTTTATTAAGATCTATCATTCTCTCTAAAGATCCCAAACAAGTAACGAAATCAAAAGTTTCATCCTCAAATTTTAGGTCCTCAGCATTTCCTTCTTCGATGTTAGCATTTGGAACATTTTCTTTGGCTTTATTTACTGCAACATCTGAAATATCTATTCCATATAAAGAGGCATCAAACGGTAAGCAGGCCTCTAATAACCTACCTAAACCACATGCTACATCAAGAATTTTATCTCCTTTTTCTATACCTAATATTTTAGGGAATATTCTATAAGCTCGTACTGGCCTGAGGTACATTTCACCACGAGTTTTATATGTATTATTGAACCATTCTTTAATTGTATTTTGGGTTGCTTCTTTTGCTTCCATTAAATATATCTTTTTGTTTTTAATGAGTATTCCGAAAATGCATCACCAAATTTTTCCTGTAAAAACTTTTCTTCAATCTTTATCTTATAATCCATATATAAAATGTAAAAAACCATTCCTCCTATTAAAATAGCTGACGGATATAATAAGATCAAACCAATAGAAAATAAATACATCCCAAGTTGTATTGGATTTCTACTTCGATTGTAAACTGAATTGCTTTTTAATTCAAATGAATCTCCTGTTTGGGTATTGTTTTTTCTAATTTTCATGACTGCATAAAACGAAAGTCCACGGCCAATAATCATAAACATAAAGGGGATGATTTTTAATATTGTTTGAACTTCCGAATCTTCAATCCAATAATATGTATCTGATATTTCTAAGATTCCTGAAGCATATAATAAAGGCATTATAAAAGTAGAATAGATAATTAATATAGGAGATGCCAAAAATATTAATTTCTTGAAAACTGACCATTCAGAAATATTCAAACCAGTATTCTTCATTTCAGTTTTGTATTCGTCTTTTTCGGACCACAGATTATAACTAGAAGCCACGCTAGGAACTTTAAAAAATAGTAACTCTATCGCTAGACTTAGATACAATAAGTACAAGATAACAGCTATCAAAGTCATTATATTAGTGCATTATATTTAACATGATATTTGCGCTCTTCTTCCAATCGTAATTATCTAATTCTTGACCATCAAAGTAGAAACGGGACATAGTTTTTCTGATTTTCTGAATCTCTCTATACATATTTTCTACATCGTATGGTTGTACTAGAATTCCGTTTTTATTATTTATGACTTCTCCTAATCCTCCTACATCAAATGCAATAACAGGAGTACAATTCTTAATAGCGTCCACTACTGAAAGTGACAGATTTTCCATAGTAGAAGTACACAAATAAATGTGATAATCTTTATAAGAAATATTACTTCTAAATGGAAATAAATTTACAAAATCAAATTTGCTAAGCTGTTCAAATATCTTATCATCATGATTGCTACCAAAAATATCAACTTTTAAGTTTATTCTTCCTGATTTCAAAATTATATTAAATAATTCAATGGCAAATTGAAATTTTCTTCCTGAGACATTACCTGCCATTAATATGCTTAATTCTTCATCCGCCCCTATATTTAGTTTCTCCTTTTTAGTATATAATTGTGAAATACCATTCCTCACCACTAAACAGTTTTCTGTATTAGATTTGATATAATCAAGCTTAGAGTTACTTACACTAAAAACGTATTTTGCAAAAGAAAATATTTGACTATAATTATTCATCATCATTTCTACTTTTGAATTTGAAGTTAGAACCTCTCCTAATTCAGGATAATTATCATGGTATGTAAAGTAGAATGGAATATTATGTTTAATAAAGGCAACCGCAGTATGATAATCTCCATATCCTATTGTTGACTTCATTGCTAATTTCGATAGGATTTCATCTAGAGATTTTTCATCCTCATAATACCAAAAGACAATATTATCTTTTAAGAAGTCATCTGTATTCTTACAAACTACATGAACTTCCTTGAAAGAATCTTTCCAAAATCGAACAAAATTTGCTGTTGCAGTACAACCTCCTGAAAAACTGGTTCCAAAATTATCCGATAAGATAATAAGCTCTTTATCCATTAGTTTGTTTATCATTTTTGAATCTTAAATAATCTAAAAATGACCTTGCAAATGATGCAACAATAAGAACTGCACCTATAAACAAAATTGGAGCTTTAAATTTGATGGGAGAAATCAAGCCTACTAAGAGAACTATAAAGAAAATTCCTGCTATAATAGTCGAATATTTTCTTTTTTTCGCCCTGTAATTTGGTTTCTCCACAGCTGAAGTCATTACTATGTACAAGTATCTTAATACGCCTGGGATTATTATCCACCAGCCTACTCCTTCAAAATGAAAGTAATAATAACACATTAATAACACGAAAAAAGAATCAACCTCAACATCTAAATTATGGCCAATAAAAGAAGTTTGCCCATATTTTCTCGCTAAATATCCATCTGCACGATCTAATAATACAACCAAACTCATTATCCCTAAAATAACATGGTTTGAGACGACAGAAAATAAAAAGCTGCCAATAACTATTAGTATAAGTCGAAATCCAGTTATCCAATTGGCATAACCACCCAGAGGCTTTAACTCCATAAAATTTTTACTTCCTCTATGAATAAGAGACGAAAATGATATTATTGCCCCAAGGGAAAGTAATTCTATCCTTTCTGCGAATAGCGATAAAACCACAATGACTAGCATCAAATATGCATGTCTCAGAACCCAATTGTTTATTTGATTATCTGTCAAACTCTTAGTAATGATTTGCAATTTTAAACTTACTCATTGACCTAATCAATGGAATTGAAAAAAAGATAAGTACAACCCAAACCACTAAAAACTGAATTAGTCCTACTATTTGAATGGAATCCACAAAGTAGTAGGTGCCCAATACTATTACTATAAAAAGTAAAATGATTCTTAAGGCTTTTATTAAATCAATTTCAGGCATTCCGTATTTCTTATTTAGAAAGTAGAATATGATAGCATTGAGAAAATATGAAATAGAAATTGCCATAATAGCACCATATACTTCATATTTAGGAATGAGTATATACATCAGTAAAAACATAATTATTGTTTTCACCACAGTAACCATAGTTAACTCTTTAGACTTTTTATAAAATATGAAGACTAAGGTGAAATATCTTACTATGATCAATGGAATTGAAGCTATGGCAGCAAAAATAAAATAAGGTCGTATCGACAAATATTTCTCGTTACTTGTAAATAACTCCAAATTTGTTCCTATCATTATTATCCCCGATAGCCCTAATACTCCAATGAATATGTAGAACTGCAAAAAAGAATTTATTTGTTCATTTGTTGAAGTTGATGTCTCCTTTAATGATCTATATAAAAAAGGTCTCATGGAATTATTCATAGCATTCATCAATATGGCTATCATTCCAACTATTCCCATTAATATCTGTCTCTTATACACATCTCCGAGCCCACGAGACAGGCAGAAATCT
>OJIO01000927.1_pt1 | contig 15140 bp, 10 predicted proteins | sample 1595621 | NCBI WGS metagenome assembly OJIO01 (sample SAMN05416776, study PRJEB24817) | seawater metagenome | isolation source: Sea water | place: Canada:Atlantic | collected 2013-07
GAGATTTCTGCCTGTCTCGTGGGCTCGGAGATGTGTATAAGAGACAGCAATTAGAGAACTACCCTCAAGAAGGAGCACTAGTTAGCAAAGTAAATGGAACGTGGGTTAAAACATCCACCCAACAATATATAGATCAAGCCAATGCAATTAGCCGTGGTTTGATAAAACTAGGTGTAAATGCCAATGACAAAGTAGCCATTATTTCTATGACAAATAGAACCCAGTGGAACATCTGTGACATTGGAATACTACAAACAGGTGCACAAGATGTGCCTATTTACCCTACCATATCTGAGCAAGACTATGAGTATGTTCTTAACCACTCAGAGTCTAAATATGTATTTGTTTCCTGTAAAGAAGTACTAGATAAAATAAATAAGATAAAGGCAAATGTTCCTACTCTTTTAGGAGTCTATAGCTTTGAAGAAATAGATGGCTGTGATTCTTGGCAAGAAGTGATTACCCTTGGTAATGAAAATCAAGATCTGCAACAAGAAGTTCAAAAACGCATGGATGCCGTACATGAAGATGATTTAGCAACACTTATATATACCTCTGGAACTACCGGAAGGCCAAAGGGAGTGATGCTAAGCCACAAAAACATTGCCTGTAACGCAAAACACAGTAAAGGGAGATTACCAATAGAAATGGGTAAATCTAAGGCGCTGAGTTTTCTACCTGTATGTCATATATATGAGCGAATGCTGTTGTACATGTACCAATATTGTGGTGTAAGCATTCATTTTGCAGAAAGTCTAGAAACCATTAGTGATAACCTTAAAGAAATTCATCCAGAGGTAATGACGGCTGTGCCGCGTTTACTTGAAAAAGTTTACGATAAAATTATTGCTAAAGGAGCAGATTTAACAGGAGTTAAAAAGAAATTATTCTTTTGGGCCGTTGATCTAGGGCTACAATGGGAACCTTATGGACAAAATGGTTGGGTGTATGAAACAAAGCTAAAAGTAGCACGCAAATTAATTTTCAGTAAGTGGCAAGAAGCCCTTGGTGGAAATTTAAAAGCTATTGCTTCTGGTTCTGCAGCATTACAACCTAGACTTGCAAGAGTATTTAATGCGGCAGGATGCCCAGTTATGGAGGGCTATGGTCTTACAGAGACCTCTCCTGTGGTAACGGTTAATGATATGCGTGACGGTGGCTTTAGAATTGGAAGTGTTGGTAAAGCATTACCAGATACAGAAGTTAAAATTGCTGAAGATGGAGAAATATTGATAAAAGGGCCTCAAGTAATGCAAGGGTATTACAAAGACTCAGAGCAAACTGCAGAGGTACTTAAAAATGGATACTTCCATACTGGAGATATTGGAGAAATAGACAGTGACGGTTTCTTAAAAATAACCGATCGTAAGAAATCTATGTTTAAAACCAGTGGTGGTAAATATGTAGCGCCTCAATTAATAGAAAATGCTATGAAGCAGTCTTCATTTATTGAGCAAATTCTTGTGGTGGGTGATGGAGAGAAAATGCCAGCTGCGCTTATACAACCAAACTGGGAGTGGATAAAGCAGTGGAGTTCTATAAAAGGAAATGATATTTCTCAAGACACTGCAATAGCTTGTAAGGACGAGAAACTAATTAGTCGTATACAACAGGAAATTGACTTTCATAACGAAGGTTTTGGAAATTGGGAAAAAGTAAAAACCTTCCAACTAACTCCAGATCTATGGAGCATTGAGGCAGGACACCTTACCCCTACCATGAAATCAAAACGTAAAGTAATCAAGGAAATGTACAAAGACCTTTATGAGAAGCTCTATGGGCGTTCTTAATACAGGTACACGTTTGTACAATAAATCACGCTATGCAAATAGCGTGATTTTTTTTGAAATGTTGGCTCAAAAAAAAGATTAAAAAATTTAAAAACAGTATGCGTGTGTTATGAGCAGATTGTTTTGTAACATTTTACTACATTTGTTTACTAACCTATATAATTAAAAAAAAATAAAGATGTCTGAATCAAATGTTACAGTAAAAGAAAGTGCTATCCAATATGGTTTAATTCTTGGAGGAATTTTAGCAATTTCAACGGTATTAATGTATGCCCTTAATCAAGAATTATTTCTTTCTGCTTGGGTAGGTATTTCGACTCTTATTATTTGTGTTGGTGCTGGAATAGTATCCACTGGTAAAGCAAAAGATATACTTGGAGGTATCATGACTTTTAAACAAGCATTCACCGCATACTTCATTACACAAGCTATAGGCCTTTTAATTAGCACCGCTATTGGAATATTAATATTTTCTATTATTGACACAGAACTTGCTGCATACCTTCAAGAAGAAAGTATTGAGATGACTCGTGGATTTATGGAACGATTTGACACTCCAACAGAACTAATAGAAGAAACCCTTAGTGAAATGAGACAAGAAAATAATTTTTCAATGGTAAATCAAATGAAAAATTATGTTGGTGTATTAGTAGTTCAAGCTGTTATTGGATTGCTTATCGGTTTAATATTCAAAAAAGCAGATCCAAACGCCATAGACTAACCCATGAATATATCTGTAGTCATACCTCTTTTAAATGAGGAGGAATCTATTAAAGAACTATACCTCTGGATTGCAAAAGTGATGCAAGCAAACAGCTTTAGCTATGAGGTAATCTTTATAGATGACGGCTCTACAGATACATCTTGGTCTATTATTGACTCTCTACACAAACAACACCCCCAAATAAAAGCCATACAGTTTTTAAGAAACTTTGGTAAATCTCAGGCCTTACATGCAGGTTTTGCAATGGCTCAAGGCGATGTGGTTATCACCATGGATGCAGATTTGCAGGATAATCCAGAAGAAATACCTGAGCTTTATAACATGGTTTGTAAGCAAGGGTATGATTTGGTTTCTGGTTGGAAAAAAGTGCGGTATGACTCTAAGATATTTAAAAATTTTCCATCCAAAATATTTAACTGGGCGGCAAGAAAGACCTCTGGTGTTCAATTAAATGATTTTAATTGCGGGCTTAAAGCCTACCACAAAAATGTAATAAAAAATATAGAGGTTACCGGAGAAATGCATCGGTACATTCCTGTTTTGGCTAGTAATGCTGGCTTTACCAAGATTGGAGAAAAAATTGTACAACACCAAGCTCGTAAATATGGCAGCACAAAATTTGGTGTAGACCGTTTCACTCACGGGTTTTTAGACCTACTAACCCTTTGGTTCTTTTCTAGATTTGGCAGAAGGCCTATGCACTTATTTGGTGCTTTGGGTGCTTTTATGCTAACCATTGGATTTTTATTTGCTTTTTACCTAGGAGTTGATAAGTTGTTTATCAATACAACGGGTAGACTTATTACAGAAAGACCGCAATTTTATATCGCTATAACTGCAATGATTATAGGTTCTCAGCTTTTTCTTGCTGGATTTTTAGGAGAGCTACTCTTACGCTCCAAAAAAGAAAATAGCAACTATTCTATTAAAAACACGTTATAAATAGGTTGCTTCTAATTTAGGTATGCTATTTCAATCTAGTAAAATTAGTAAAAATCTCTCTTCAGGGCTGCAGTAAATTAGCTATTTTTGCATATAAAACAATCCTTAATGAATACCATAGACCCTACCTTATTAGAGCGTGTAAATGTTTGGCTCACTCCTACTTTTGATACCCATACACAAGAGAAAATAAAGCAACTTATAGCCAATGATCCACAAGGGTTAGATGACGCTTTTTACAAAAATCTTGCCTTTGGTACCGGAGGTATGCGCGGTATCATGGGTATTGGTGATAATAGAATAAACAAATACACCCTTGGTAAAAACACACAAGGAATAAGTAATTATCTTAAAAAGTGTTTTCCGTCAGAGGTTTTAAAAGTTGCCATTGCTTTTGATTGCAGACACAACTCTAAAGAACTTGCAAAGGTTGTTGCAGATGTATTTTCTGCCAATGGTATAAAGGTGTTTTTATTTAGTGATTTGCGCCCTACTCCAGAATTGTCTTTTGCTGTAAAACATTTAGACTGTCATTGCGGTATTGTACTCACTGCCTCACATAATCCTCCAGAATATAATGGGTATAAAGTATACTGGCAAGACGGAGGCCAGCTAGTACCCCCGCAAGACGCTGCCATTATTAAAGAAATAAACGCGTTGGCTTATAGTGATATTCTCTTTAATGCCAAGGAAGACCTAATAACAGAAATAGACCAAGAGGTAGATGATGCCTTTGCTCAGGCCGCTGTTAAAAATGGAAGTTACAACACCGCTGATACAGCCAAAAAAGACCTAAAGATTGTTTTTACAGCACTGCACGGTACCTCTATTACTATGATACCACGAGTTTTGGAAGCAGCAGGGTATACAAATGTACATGTAGTGGAGCAACAGGCAGCACCCGATGGAGATTTCCCAACGGTGATCTCACCAAATCCAGAGGAGCCAGAAGCGCTTAAAATGGCTATAGAGATTGCAGAGCAAACAAATGCAGATATTGTAATAGGTACCGATCCAGATTGCGATAGATTAGGAATTGCAGTTAGAAATAGCCAAGGCACTATGGAAATTATTAACGGAAACCAAGCCATGGCTATCAAAACAAATTTTCTTCTTGAAAATTGGAAAAGCACGGGCAAATTAACTGGAAACCAGTTTATAGCCTCCACGATTGTATCAACCCCAATGATTGCGAAAATTGCTGATGCTTATGGTGTTATCTACAAAGAAAGTCTCACTGGTTTTAAGTGGATTGCCAAAATGGTGGTAGACTTCCCAGAGTTAGAGTTTATTGGTGGTGGTGAAGAGAGTTTTGGGTTTATGGTTGGAGACTTTGTAAGAGACAAAGATGCTGTAACTGCAAGTTTATTAGCCTGTGAAGTTGCCGCGCAACAAAAAGCGAAATCCCGCACCCTGTTTGAGTATTTGGACACTATTTACAAAGAGGTAGGATACTATAGAGAACATCTAGTTTCACTTGTTAAAAAAGGAAAAAAAGGTGCCCAAGAAATTGAGCAAATCATGAAAGACTTGAGCACAAACCCTTTAAAAGAGATTGCAGGCAGCCCTGTGGTGAGCATCGAAGATTATAACACCAGTACAAGACTTGATGTATTAAATAACACGAGTGTAACCTTAGATATTCCAAAGAGTAATGTACTTATATATTATACTCAAGATGGGAGTAAAATAGCAGCCAGGCCAAGTGGTACAGAACCTAAGATTAAATTTTATATTAGCGTTCAAGACAAACAACAAGCAAATATTTCAGAACTACTGAAAGATAAAATAAATGCTATTTGTACTGATTTAAATATAGTATAACCCTATGAATTACTTCAAAAAAATACTAGACTACGCAAGGCCCTACAAAAAGTACGCGGTGTTAAACATCATTGCCAATGTATTCTATGCTTTTTTTGGAACCCTGGCCTTTGTTTCTTTAATGCCTATGCTAAAGGTATTATTCGGAAATGGAGAAAAAATATTGGTAAAACCTACCTACCTAGGTATTACAAAAATTGGAGATTATTTTGAGCAGTTTTCTAATTTTTACATCACCCAGCGCATTGAAACCTCTGGAGAGATGGGAGCACTTACCATCATGATTGTGTTTGTTATTGCTACTTTTTTATTGAAAAATTTATTTGGTTATTTGGCGATGTATTTTATTACATTTCTAAGAAATGGTGTATTAAAAGACCTACGTAACGAATTGTACCGAAAAACAGTAGCACTTCCCGTGTCTCACTATTCTGAAAAAAGAAAAGGAGATACCATTGCTAGAATTACCAATGATGTACTAGAGGTACAGCACTCTTTTTTGTCTATACTGGAGCTAATAGTTAGAGAACCGCTAATGATTTTATTTACCATTATAGCCATGCTTGCGATAAGCCCTGAGCTCACCTTATTTGTTTTTATTTTTATTCCTGTTTCTGGTTTTCTAATTTCAAAAATCGGAAAGTCACTAAAAAGCCATAGTGATAAGGTACAAAAAGAACAAGGCTATTTTTTATCTCTATTAGAGGAAACATTAGGGGGTTTAAAAATTATCAAAGGATTTAATGCAGAAAAGATTTTCTCAAAAAGATTTGAAGATTCTACCATGCGCTTTTTTAAATCATCGAACACATTATTAAATAGACAAAACCTGGCCTCTCCTACTAGTGAATTTTTAGGTATTGCAGTAATATCTATATTGTTGTGGTATGGAGGATCTATGGTACTGGTTGATAAAACACTACCTGCAGAGGCATTTATTGTATATATGGGGCTTGCTTATAATATTCTTACACCTGCAAAGGCTATAAGTAAAGCTAGTTATAGTGTAAAAAGAGGTAATGCTGCTGCAGAACGTGTGTTGGAGATTCTAGAAACTAAATCTAGTATCATAGACAAACCAGATGCAATTGTAAAAGAAGATTTTACAAATGCCATGCGTATAAACAACATTAGCTTTAAGTATGACCAAGAAAATGTGTTACAAAACTTTAGTTTAGAAATACCTAAAGGGCATACCGTTGCACTGGTTGGGCAAAGTGGTAGTGGTAAAAGCACCATTGCAAATCTGGTTACTCGTTTTTATGATGTAAATACTGGGAGTATTGTCATTGATGGTATAGATATAAAAGACATGACTCAAAACTCATTACGAGGTTTACTTGGGCTTGTAACTCAAGATTCTATTTTGTTTAATGACACCATTAGAGAAAATTTACGTATTGGAAAAGAAAATGCTACAGATCAAGAAATTATTGCAGCATTAAAGATTGCAAATGCTTGGGAGTTTGTAAAAGAATTGCCTAAAACTATTGATACCAATATTGGTGATAGTGGTAATAAATTAAGTGGTGGCCAAAAGCAGCGCCTAAGTATAGCAAGAGCGGTACTAAAAAACCCTCCTATTATGATTTTAGACGAGGCCACTTCTGCCCTAGATACAGAGAGTGAACGCCTGGTTCAAAACGCCTTAGAGAACATGATGAAAAATAGAACCTCTATTGTCATTGCCCACAGGCTCTCTACCATTCAAAATGCTGATACTATTGTGGTACTTAATAAAGGACGTATTGTTGAGCAAGGAAAACACGCAGATTTATTAGCAAAAAAAGGTATGTATTACAGCCTTGTTGAGATGCAATCCTTAGCCTAAAGGCTAGTTTATTGCATAAAAAAAGAGCAGTTGGGAGACTGCTCTTGAATTTTTGTTAAACACATTTGGGGCACGTGCCTAACTTTACTAACATAAGTATGGTACAAATATAATTCTTTATTTAGACTACACAAGAAAAAAAGGTATTTTATCGTAATTTAATAACACTTTATCGTGTTTATGTGTATTTTTTTGATTTGATACACTTTTTTCATTCCAACTTAAGTACGGAATTTGTAAAACATAAAATGGCGAGAAAGCCCCCGCTATTCTCGCCATTAGTGAACTCATATTACATTTGAGGCATATAATAAAAGTTTCAAAAATTAACCTGAAACAAATATAGAAAGAATTTTCCTACAAAAAAATAATTTATGTATATTATCGATGAAATACGCTTTTAAACCTAATTATATTGGTATTTGTATACCTTATAAAGTATATTAAACCATTTACACCAAAGAGTGTCTCAGTAGTATACTCCCAAAAATGTTGGACGAAAAGAAACTTATTCACAACTTAAAACAACCCTCAACAAGGGAGGCAGCTTATTATACATTGGTTGGTTTATATAAAGAGCGTTTGTATTGGAATATTCGTGGGATTGTAAAAGATCATGATGATACAGATGATGTACTTCAAAACACGTTTATTAAAGTGTACAAGAATATTCAAAATTTTAAGGGTGAAAGTAAATTATATACTTGGTTATATCGTATTTCAACAAATGAAGCTATCAATAGTATAAATAAAAAAGCTAAGCGTTTACAAATAAGCTCCCAAGAATTACAAAAAAAAGCAATAGATAATTTAAAGACAGATGTGTATTTTCAGGGAGACAGCTTTGAATTATTACTACAAAAAGCAATTACTACCCTGCCAAATAAACAACAACAAGTTTTTAGGATGAAATATTTCGAAAAACATACTTTCGAAGAACTCTCTGAAATACTAGACACCTCTGTTGGAGGCTTAAAAAGCTCTTATCATATTGCAGTAAAAAAAATTAAGCAATTTTTAAAAACTAATGAAACCTTTTATTAAAAGTGTTGTCATAATAAAAGTATGAAAACAAAACCTCCATACAAACATGGCTATAAAATGCCAGAAAATTATCTAGAAACATTTGAATCTAGATTACAATTAGCGCTTAAAAGTGAACTTGAAAACATACCAAAAACAAAAAAGCAAACCAAAGACCCAAAGGTTATCTCGCTGTTAAAACCTTTGTATATAAGCATCGCAGTTGCAGCCTGTATAGCCGTATATAGTGCAGTTAACAATACCCAAAATACGCTTTCAATAGATGAAATTGCAATAACAAACTTAGAGGAGTATATGTTTGAGAATGTGGGTGCTTTCTCACTTGACCAAATTACAGGGGAGTTTCCACAGCAAAACATTGTAGAATTGGAAGAAAGTGCATTGTATGATGATCAGCAACTACAAAAATATTTATTAGACCATTTAAACACGAACATTTTAATACAACAATAGATGAAAAAATTAATGATAATACTCTTCCTAGCAACCCTAGGAATGAATGCACAGGACAGAAAATTTGAAGAAATAAAAGCTCATAAAATAGCCTTTATAACAGAAAAGGTGAATCTTACCTCTACGCAGGCTCAAAAGTTTTGGCCCATCTACAATAAACATGAACAACAGGTGATGGCACTCAGAAAAACGCAACTTGAAGGTTTAAAGACTTTAAAAGATAAAAATATGGATGGGCTGAGTGATAAAAAAGCCAAGGAAGTACTTGTAAAATACGCTGAAATTAGGGGAGAGCTCACAAAAAAAATGGAACAACTTATTAGTTTATTGGAGGGAGTAATCACACCCCAGCAAACCATAAAGTTATTGATGGCTGAGGAGGGTTTCAAAAAAAAACTACTCAAGCGCTTTAGAGGTCGTAACCAAAAAAGAAAAGAGAAACCTTAATAACATCTTTTTACCAAAAATATAACCACATCCAAAAAGCTACTTTAAATAGTAGATAGGGAGTGTTTTATTTAAAACTTAGTTTGGCAATTTTCATATTACCACTGGCAAAAGCCACATTATCATTTACAAATTCTATGGCATAAAAGCCTTCTTTAGATAATTCACTCCAAGTAAGACCTTGATCACTGCTGTAAGAAATACCGGGAGATCCAACTGCAACGATGCCCTGCCCTTTTGTTCCTGGGACAAAAGATACTGAAGAGCGATATCCAGGACCAGATCCATTACTAAGTAAACTCCATGTTTTACCACCATCTCTGGTAATGGCCTTATTACCCTCATTAAAGTATTTATCATCCCAATTTCCACCAACAATAACACCCGTGCTGGCATCAAAAAAATCAACACTGTAAATACCCGTCATAACACCTCCTTGTAAAATAGGAGTATCATACACGGCCCAAGTATTGCCTTTGTCTGGAGAGTGAAATACACGGGCCCTCTGCCCTCCTGTTACTATCCAAGTATGATCTCCATAAATTGCTATGTTAGAGTTACTAGCTGCAAATGCAGCTTCACCAACCACTACAGATGGCAAGATATCACAAGATAATTTAGACCAAGAGTTACCTCCATCTCTGGTTATAATAATAGAAAGACAGCCACCTATAGGATCTCCCATAGCAATACCCTCTTGGTTATTCCAGAAAGAAATTGCATCGTAAAAAACGCCCTCACCGGTTTCAAGGTAAACTTCTTGCATAGTAGTAGCCTGGTTGTCTTTAACGTCAATTTTATATAAAACCGCAGGGGTATCAATACTTAAAACAAAAACAGCGTCTTGTGTCTTGGCTATAGCCCTAAAATGGAGCAGCTTGTTATCATACGATACAGTTGCAAGTTTGGGGGTATTTCCATCTACAAGCCCAACAACACCTTTATTGGCTGCAAACCATACACGTGAAGTATCTTGGGCAACAATAGCACGAATGCTTAAGCTATCTGTAAATATTTCTGAAATACTAACACGTGTAAAAGACTCTTTTTTTTGTCTAGAACAAGAGCTACATACTACAAGGATTATAATGATACTTAAAAGATGTTTCATCGTCATGTTATTTTTAGTAAAAGTAACCAAAACAAATCGTTGAAAATAAGATACCTTTGCACACGCATTCAAGCATACAAAATGCTGTTTATTATTTACCTATGAGATTACACAGAACCCTTGTTTTTGCGACTATTGATTCATTAGACCTCATTTTTAATGAGCAAAAACAAGCCGATAAAGTATTAAGAGCCACCCTGAAAAAAGACAAACGTTGGGGCTCAAGAGACCGCAGTTTTATTGCAGAAACCACCTATGACATAGTGAGGTGGAAACGCCTTTATGAAGAGATTGCAGAAGTGCAAGCTCCTTTCTCTCGCGGTAATCTGTATAGAATGTTTGCTGTTTGGTGTACCCTAAAAGGCATAGCCATACCTAAAGACTGGACACAATTTGAGCAAACACCAACAAGGCGTATTAAAGGTCGTTTTGATGAATTATCAAAAACAAGAAAAATCAGGGAGTCTATTCCAGATTGGTTGGATGAGTTGGGTGTAAAAGAATTAGGTAAAAAATGGGACAAAGAGTTGGCGGCATTAAACAAGCAAGCTGAAGTGGTTTTAAGAGTAAACCCATTAAAAGCAACACTTGAAGATCTGCAACTAGCCTTAAAAGAAGATGAAATACTCACAAAAACAATTAAAGGATACCCTCACGCACTGGTCTTAAGAGAGCGTGCAAATGTGTTTATCACAGATGCCTTTAAAAAGGGTTGGTTTGAAGTACAAGATGCCTCTTCGCAAAAAGTAGCAGCACTGTTAGATCCAAAGCCTGGTATGCGCATTATAGATGCATGTGCTGGTGCTGGAGGTAAAAGCTTGCATATTGCCTCACTTATGGAAAACAAAGGGCAGGTAGTATCCATGGATATTTATGAAAATAAATTAAATGAGCTGAAAAGACGTGCTCGCCGTAATGGTATTCATAACATAGAAACTAGAACTATAGATTCTACCAAGGTTATTAAAAAACTAGTAGGTAAGGCAGATAAAGTACTGATAGACTCTCCATGTACTGGACTGGGTGTTTTAAGAAGAAACCCCGATGCAAAATGGAAAATGAATCCTGATTTTTTAGAGGAAATTAAAGGTACTCAAAGTGAAATTTTAGATTCCTATTCTAGAATGGTAAAACCTGGAGGAGATTTAGTGTATGCTACTTGTTCTATATTACCAAGTGAGAATGAAAAACAAGTAAAAGCATTTCTAAAGCGTGATGCTGGAGAAAACTTTACATTTGTAAAAGATGAAAAAATTCTTCCTTCAAGTTCAGGATTTGATGGATTTTATATGGCACTACTTAAAAAAAATATATAAATGAGAACAGTACAACTACTTTTTTGCTTAAGCATTACAAGCTTATTATTTGCGCAACAATCTTACTATAACAATGTAAACCTTACTCTTACAGGAGAGGCATTATATAATGAGCTTCAAGAAAAGATTGACATTAACAACACAACATTTACCTATGGTGATGTTCGTGATACCATGTTAGAAACAGATGAAGATCCAGATAACAGTCAAAATGTATTGTTAGTGTATGGATATAACAACTCAAGTTGTGTGACCGAGCGCACTAGAAATAAACAGGAATTTGGAGGTAATTCTTGTAATTTTAATAGAGAACACGTTTTTGCACGTAGCAACGCAGACCCTGAAATGGGTGGAACTAGTAATATTTTCACGGGTATTGTTGCAGATCCTCACAACCTAAGATCTAGTGATGTACAGATGAATGGAAACCGAGGTAACAAGAAGTTTGCTGCAGGTTCTGGAACAGCTACAACAGTGAATGGAAATTGGTATCCTGGTGATGAGTGGAAAGGTGATGTAGCTAGAATGATGATGTATATGTATACACGTTATGGAGAAAGATGCCTGCCTTCATTAAATGGAACAGGAGCCTTACAAAGTGGCAACAATATGCTACAAGTATACCTGCAATGGAATGTAGAGGATCCCGTAGACGCTACCTTCGAGGATCAACGAAATAACTATTTAGAAAGTGCATACGGAAATAGAAACCCTTTTATAGACAACCCATATCTTGCCACTATTATATGGGGAGGAGCACCCGCAGAAGACCGCTGGGGAACCCTAAGTGTTGGCAACAACAACGGGCAAGGGTTTACGATCTATCCAAATCCAGCAACAGACACAATAGCCATTAGCTCAAATGATAACCTAGCAAGTTATTCAGTTGTTATATATAGTATTACAGGCAAGAAAATAAAAGAAGCAGCTACTTTTGTAGCAAACCAAAGTATGGATGTTTCTACCCTTGCATCTGGTATGTATATCCTAACAATAGAAAACTCAGAAAAGGTTCTAACAACTCAAAAAATAGTAATAAAGTAAAGCCATTTAAGCTATCAAATTATTTTTGTAAAACACATTGCATAAAAAAGTCCCGAGCTACATATAGCTCGGGACTTTTTTATATACTAAAATACAATCTAGTTCTTTAAAACTTGTATTACACTACTAGCATTCTTTGAAGTAGCCTTTACAAAATAAGTTCCTGAGGCAAAACCAGATACATCAATGGTTGCTTGGTTTGCTGAAACCTCTTTTTCCAGCAATAGCATACCTGTTATAGAATATACAGAAACACGCTCTAGTGTGCTAAATGGTGATTCTATAGTCACTAGGGCATTTGCCGGATTTGGATACACCAACAAGGATTGAATTTGGTTATCATCGATAGCCAACTCTGCCATGGTAACAAATCTTCTAAACTCCTCATAAGTTCCAGTAGAGCAATCGTTAAGCCCTCGTACTCTCCAAAAATATTCGGTCTCATATGATAATCCGTCTATAATAGTGTTCAAATCTAAGGTAGTACCTGTGATAACTATAGTACTAAAGCCGTCATCAAGAGCTATTTCATACTCATACCCCAATGATGCATTGGATGCTAGTTCCCACTCTAATTCTAAGCCGTCAATAGGTCTGTTTTGAGCGTTATTATTTGGAGAATCCAATTCCACTAAACCTACTTGGATATCATCGGTAATTTCAAGAGAAACATATGTATTTGTTGTCTGACTGGTACCTGTTGCCGTAATTATAATGGGATAAGACCCTAATGCAAGTGCGTCAATACCTTCTATGGTTAAAACCGCCGTTGATGAGCCAGTAACTGAAGCAGGAGTAATAGATGCTGTCGTACTTGGAGGTGCAGCATCAAAAGTTAATACAACTGTATCGCTAAAGCCTTCATCAAAAGTAACGTCTATATTAAAAGTAGCTGTTTGTAGTTCTGGACATGTTAACACATTTCCAGAAGTGGTAGATACCATAAAATCCTCACTCGTTATACCCTCTAAAATTAGAGAAAAAACTTGACTATCATTAGTTAACATTTGTCCTTTATGAGAAACACGAACAATATAATCTCCAGCAATAGGCTCAGAAATCTCAATTTTTTCTACATTGTCTACTGCATTGTCTCCGGTAGTTGCTCCAGCTGATGGCGCTGCAACATCTAAAATCCAAGGAAAATAAGTAAGTCCTCCATCTCGAGATATTCTTAAATCAAGGTCATTCATTAATCGTGGGGTAGCAAGATCATTATTACCTCCTGGCAAAAGACTTGCAGCTGGATCTGTCCAAGCAATTGTAGCAGCTATATCCTTGGTGCCATCTGCCTTAAAAGTATAGGTGTATACATCATTGGCATCTAAGGTTTCAGTAATAATCATACTCTCAGTACCATCTTGTGAGATTACTTGAGCAGCATGTTGAGTGTTTAAGAGCCCCCAACCAAATCTATAATCTGGACCCGGAGCAAAACCTGCCTCATCGGCAGTATGAAGTGTTAAAGCCCTTAAAGTAGAGGCCAACATATATTCTTGATTTAGGTTATTGTAGTGCTGTTGTAATAAGATTAAACTTCCAGATACATTTGGAGAGGACATCGAAGTACCACTAGAATTACCATAAGCATTATTTGAAGTACCTGTAGAGGATAACATATTTACACCCTTGGCAGAAATATCTGGTTTGATACGTCCATCATCTGTTGGTCCCCAACTACTAAAACTAGACATAAAAACATCACTAGCATCTTGATAGTCTAGTACCTCAAAAGTTGCCGCAACAACCATGTTGTTTTTGGCAACAGCTTTATCAGTTAGATAATCGTAACCGCCATCTGTTGTATTTACTCCAGACTGACGGTCATTCCCCGCAGCTACAACAGGTAAATAATAGGGGGCGTTGTAAATAATTCTATCTATATCTCTGGCATTGTTATCATAATAACCAAGACGCCAAAGAGGTAAGTTATCTGCATAAATACCGTAGCTATGATTAGAAATAATCATTCCCTGAGAAGCTTCACTTGTCATTTCTGATTCATCATTACCAAAGTCATAGGCCAACAATTCTGCCATAGGAGCCATACCCTTGGCAAGGCCATTAAATTCATCTGCTGATCCAATCATGGTGCCAGAGACATGCGTAGCATGATTACTTATACTTTCAGGGTTGTCAAGTTGTGTAGTTCTTCCAACTAACAAATTATGTGTACCACGAACACTACCACCATCCCAGACACCAGCAATCATATTCTCACCATTAAGGTTTAGGCCAGAGGCCCCACCTGTGTGTAACCTATCTGCTCTAGTGGTAATACAACCTTCTCGATTATAGGTTGCATAATATTTTGGTGTTTGGTCATCAAAAATGCCAACCAAAAGTGCGTTTCCGCCGTTTGGTAATATCAGTTGAGTCTCCCATCCTTTTTGAGCAGCCATATCAAAGGCAATTCTTTGATTGGTTTCAAATTTTTGCCTGAGTTCTGTCTCTAGTAAAGAAAGTTTTTGTTGATTGTAAGTGTTTGAAATTTCTTGACGCTCTGCTAGGGTTTGTGACAAAGCATTGGTTACAGACAATAAAGCTGCCAAACCAAATAATAGTGTCTGTCTCTTATACACATCTGACGCTGCCGACGAAGAGGATAGTGTAG
>OJIO01000934.1_pt1 | contig 15029 bp, 11 predicted proteins | sample 1595621 | NCBI WGS metagenome assembly OJIO01 (sample SAMN05416776, study PRJEB24817) | seawater metagenome | isolation source: Sea water | place: Canada:Atlantic | collected 2013-07
GGGCTCGGAGATGTGTATAAGAGACAGGTATATAGATTTTAAAATTGGATATTAAATTTATTTCAATAAGTCAGCTACATATGGAAGTATAGCTAAATGTCTTGCTCTTTTTACAGCTACAGCCACTTTCTTTTGATACTTCAATGAGTTACCAGTGATTCTTCTTGGAAGAATCTTACCTTGTTCGTTTATGAATTGTAGTAAGAAGTCAGGATCTCTATAATCGATATGTCTGATTCCGAATTTCTTAAATCTGCAGTATTTTTTTCTTTGAGATCCGATATTAGGATTGCTCAAAAATTTGATATCATCTCTAGATGCCATTTTTCTTTAATTTTTAAGTTTATAATATGGATTACTCTTCCTCTGATTTAGCAGCTACTGGTGCAGCTACTGGTGCAGCTACTGGTGCAGCTACTGATTCAGCTACTGGTTCAGCTACTGGTGCTGGCGGAGGAGTCGCTTTTTTAGGAGCAGGAGCAGCTGGTTTAGCTTTTCGTACTTCTTCTTTTACTTCTTCTTTTGCTTTTTCTCTTTTCTTACCAATAAGACCAGCTCTTTTGTCAACGTTGTATTTAACACCGTATTTATCTAATCTTACTGTTAGGAATCTCAAAATTCTTTCGTCTCTTTTAAGAGCTAATTCAAATTTTGGTAAGAATGAACCATTTGGAGTAGTGTATTCTACTACATAATAGATACCACTTGTTCTTTTCTTAATTGGGTAAGCTAATTGTTTAAGTCCTAGGCCATCATTGTTTACGATAGCACACCCACTGTCTTTCAATAGGTCTTCATAGGTCTTAGCTGTCTGTTTAATTTCATCGCCAGACAGAACGGGATCGACGATAAAAGTCACTTCATATTGTATCATATACAGAAGTTGTGTTTTAATGATTAAAAAATAAATTTCCTTAAAGGGCTGCAAAAGTACAAATATTTCTTCAAACTACCAAGTATATAAGGCTATGGGAGCTTATTTGTGTGATATAGTAGAGTTGAAATTACAAACAAATTTCTTATAAGTAATTTTGAAATGTGTAATTTATTAATTAATAGCACATTATAAGGTGAGCGATAAGCTTTTACTAGAAGTAGAGTATGATAGAGATACTATGAAAGCATATATTAGAATATATAATTTATACCTCCACCCAACTTAATAAACGAAGGTTTAAATCTAACATTATTCTCCTTACTCCAATTAGATGTAGAATATTCTCCTCTGATATTAGTATTTATTCTAATCTTTTTATTGATTGAATAATAAATATCTAAACCAGCTTCAAAACCAAAATTAGAACTGCTATAGATTGGTAATTGAGAATTATAATCTATAATGTTGTGCTCGTTTCCAATAGTTTTCCCTTTGCTCAAAACTAGAAAAGAATATGCCGCTCCTACAGATGCGTCTAGTTGAAAAGATCCAAATTCAATTGATCTAGAAAGACCAATATTTAGTGTGTTTATTCTGAAGGTATTGTAATGCGTATAATCATGTGTCGTTTTTCTAAATCCAACTGTATCTTCATGTACTTGTGTTTCTTTACCAGTAAGGGCGTTTGTGGAGACACCAACTAGAGTATTTTGAAGTGATACTTTTGTCGAGTCTGTTTTATTTATCTCAAACAACTGAACAGCATATTTGTGCTCAAAGCTTGAATAAATGTCGAATTTTTCAGTTTGTAGTATTGGTACCCTTATACCAACATAGTAGCCTGGAAGCCATTGGCTAGTCTCAGATCGAACTTCAGCGCCAGAATATGATCCTAAACCTATCAAAGTACCTCCATACGCCGAAATCCCAAATGGTCTTTCATTGTGATTTATTGGATTGTTGGTTTCTGGTGACGACGGCACCATATTGTTGCAGATAATTGTCGGTTTTTCTGCTTTATGTTTTAATTGAACTAAGACATTGATTATCGGATTAATTGAAATCGTTAATCTTGACGCAACGTTTGTCTTTTCATTTGTGGATGAATTAGGGCCTGGAATACTATTGGCATTATGAATAGTTAGCTCAGGTGCATTAGGAGCTGTTTCTAAATGGTTAGATTTATTATTAGAACCTAAGAGAGAGTTTGATTGATTCAGTTTCTCATGACTTTTTTCTATTCCTAAAGATTTAAGTGAAATGTATTTAGTCGGTTGCTCTTTAATTGATTTTGGCGTTACTATTTTAAAACTCTCACTTATCTTTTGGTCTTCTTCATAAGAATTACTTGTTGTCTCAGATATGTTGTATTGGTTTAAATTGATAGATTCTTTATTCTTAATTAAGGTTGTTGATTCTTTGTCTATTGTATCATTGGATGTGTGCTTACCATTTGATATTGTTGTATTTGTATTATAAATGAACATTCCAATAACTAGAATTGATATCCCCGCAAACCAAAACCAAGCAATCGGTCTTTTTTTAGATTCATTTTTGTCTAATTTTTCGTAAATTCCTTCATTTATCTCTAACCAAGAAAATTCTGCTGGCACTTCATCGAAACCATCTTTGTTATATAGGTCTGATACTTTTTTGTCAAAAGATTCCATAGGCAATATTTTTACGGTTATCAATTAGATTTTTTTGCATCCATTTTTTAGCTCTTGCCAATTGAGATCGAGATGTCTCTTTTTTAATATTCAGCATTTTTGATATTTCTCCATGATTATAACCATCGATAACATTTAGCATAAATACTATTTTGTATCCTTCTGGCATATCTGATAATGCATTTTCAATATCTCTTTTGGTGAGCTGATTATGTTTTACTTCCTCACTAAGTTGAAACTCAGGCACTTCTTCTACTGAAGTCAGAAGCGGCAATCTTTTATTTTTTCGAATAAACATTAAACATTCATTCACTACTATTTTTCTCAACCATAGATTAAAAGTGCCTTTACCAGCATCATATTTTTGAATGCTTCTGAATACCTTGACGAATGCTTCTTGGATAACATCTTTACGATCTTCACTATTTGGTAAATATCTTGACACTATACTGTATGCATAAGGAATACAGGAGGAATAAAGCACACTATGTGCTTTTCGTTTTCCTTTAATGCAATTTGATATGATATGGTTATCTACCAAGGTTTTTCTATTGTTTTGTGAATTTTGAATAACTTGAAGATGAAAATCAAGGATGCATTAAAGCACCCTTGATTTTTTTTCAAGTTAGATTCTTGATGTTCAATTTTTGATTAACAGCCTTCTATTAATTCAATCATATCTTCAAGGCTTTCAAGTACCACAGCAATACCATTTTGAGTTACTTCGATTGGAAATGTAAGTTCAGCGAGTGTTGTTATCTGTTCAAATGCAGCTTCCATATCATTTACTTCTACTCCATTATTAAAAGTAAGAGGGTATGTAATTTCATAACATGCACCTTCTGGATTTTCAGGGAGTGTAAGAAATGTAAGATAGATTGCTATATCTTCTCCAAAAACATTACCACAGGCGTAAATTGCCTCTGAATACTCTTCATCATTATTAACTGTTGTTTCTATTCCGTCTTCATTAATCAGTGTAAGAGGATATCCGAAGCCGATTAAGTTGCCTTCTAAGAACAGAGATGTAAATTCATCTTCATCTTGAACAGATTGCTCTGAAACAGAACCATCAGAATTAATGATTTGTACAGTTATTGGGAAAGCTAAGTCATAACATGCTACACTTCCTAGACTAAAATCAAAATCATATAAAAGCGTATCATCTGGAAAGGTGTTGGATTCGCAATCTCCTAGAAGAGTGAATAAATCATCACTATTCTCAGCTGAAACTTCAACTCCATCTTCATCTATTAGAGTAAGAGGGAATGTGAAAAAGAGATTAGGATTTTCTGATATTAATTCAATAAATTCATCTTCAGAAGTGACTGTGAAGTTATTGCCATCTAAATCTGTAAACGATATTGGATATACTAGCTGATAGCATGAATTTATATCGCATATTAAGTATGCTGGGAATTGATCTTCTCCCCATCCTCCATCAGGTACGCAACTTGCGAATGCCTCTCCGAGCTCTTCACCATTATTTATAATTGCAGTCTCGCCATCAGAATATGTAATTTCAAAAGGGTATACAAAATCAATATATATCGAATCACTTTCTTCAAAATCTTCAAATATATTTTCTAGATCTTCTTCTGTTTCGATCGTTATAATTTCACCATTGACATTAAGTTGAAATGGAGTTTCGATTATAAAGCACCCAAGATCAAGACCTTCGCCATCTGACCTTCCAGTTACTTCTCCAACTAAAACATTTGATGTTGATTCTGTTACTTCTATTTCAGGTTCTACAATTGTTGTTCCTTCTCCTTCATTTTCTTTTGTGCATGATGAAAAAGTAATCATCGCTAAAAAAGTGAAAAGGAAAATTGATTTTAAAATTTTCATATATATTTCTTTTTGTGAGGCTTAATTCATAGCCGCCCCAATGAGTTAATTTATTTTTTAATAATGTTGTCGTTCGAACTTCAAACTACTATATGCTTGTACGATAGAAAACGTTGCATGGGTAGATAAAAAGATGAAATTAGTTTTTTGATTTTCGCTAACTTGTAGATTGTCAGTATTGTATGTTTGGCGAATTTTTTAATTGATTCATATATTGGTTTATAAATATGTAGTTTTAGTTCTTTGGAGCATGACCTTTTTTTAGCAAATGAATCTTTAAACAAAAGAGTGAGGTCTTAAGTATGATGAAAACCAATCTATGAATAAATTCTACAGTCTTAATATTATACTCTGTCATATCTTCGTATACTGCATGCACAGTATTATAAAACACTCATTTATTATTATGAAAAACTAGAAATGATAAAGCGCTTATTTTTATTGATGATTTTGACTATAGTGGCTTTATGCTCTAGTTGTGATAAAAAGGAAACAGTTGAAGATTTAACTCTTGAATTGACTGGAGAGTATATAGGAGAATACATCAATAGTAATGAAATGCAAATAGATTCTTTGATAGTTGAGGTATCTAAAATTGACAACATCAATATATCTATTTCACCGAAAAATAGCAATGAATTCGAATCAGTTAATATTGAAATATCCAGGGTGCATAGTTCTAGAATATCATCACCATCATCTCAATTTAATCAACTGGCTAATAGCGTAGAATTCGCAGTTGGTGAAGCTATTGTGTTAGATATATATCACTTACTAGGCTCGACAAATGGATATACGTATAGTGGTATAAAAAAATAATAAAATCACGATCCTAAGTAAGAAAGCCTTCGATTCACCGTTACGTGGCAAAATGAAATGGTCAACATGAAGCTAGTAAAGGCATCCCCCTCGAGGTTAGATTCAGTTATATTCGTACGGTCAAGCACTTTAATCTATGCTAGAAAACGTGTTGCATTGATGGAGAAACCGTTCTTTAAATTAATACCTCATTCGAACCAACTCCAACTATTATGATAATAGATTCATAAAAAAAGACCCGCTTAATAGCGGGTCTTTTTTACTTTCCGTATTTTCTGTTGATTATATCTCCCCAACAACAGCTTCTGTGACATTGATAATATGATCACCAACTTTTTCTAGTGAAGAATAAATGTTATTATAAACCATTGCTGATTTCACATTGTAATCCTCTTCTCCGATCTTAATTAAATTCTCTTTTCTTAATTTGTCTCTCATTTTGTTGATGTCATACTCTAAGTCTACCGCTTTTTCTTTGCTGACATCATCATAATGTGGATTGTTAAGGTTCTCTACCATAACTATGAATGCCTCATCGACTTTATCACACATTTCATTAAGGTTGTTTCTTTGATCTGGAGTGAAGTAGATTTTACTCTCTATCTTTTGTTCCAGTGTTTTAGAAATTTGATAATAGATATCACCTATTCTTTCAAGATCATTACAAACATTCAAGATACTTCGCAGTCTTAAACTTGTTCTAGGTGTAATTTCCTGATTAGATAACTTAGTGATGTATTCAGTAATTTCAATTTCCATCTTATCTGTTATCTTCTCATACTTGTTGAGTTTTTTGAGAAGTTTTCTCTGTTCCTTATTATCTGTGCTGTTGATTAGCTCTTTTGTAAAACCTGACATTCTACTTGCCACTTCACCAAAATGACCAGTTTCTTTTTGTAATTCTACGGTGGCAAGTTCTGGTGTTCGCAGACCGGCGCTTATGAACTTTAATTTTGTGTCGTCACCATCATCCCCTTTATCTGGCACACTCCAAATAGCCATTTTTACCAGCCATTTCACAAAGCCTAACATGATGATTACATTTAATAAATTGAATGCTGTGTGAAATGCTGAAAGGCCTATAGGCATATCTTCTGCATCAAATGGGTTGCCCATACCAACAGATTCCAAGAATGAAGCTAATCCTGTTAAGAATACAGGTAATAAAATAACCATCCAAGTAACACCTATTACGTTGAATAAGGAGTGGATTCTAGCGGACCTCTTCGCATTTGTGTTTCCTACAAGAGAAGCAAGTTCTGCAGTGATTGTAGTTCCAATGTTTTCACCTAGGATCATTGCCGCTGCAACATCAAATGGTAACCAACCTTGAGCACACATCGTCAATGTAATTGCCATAGCGGCACTTGATGATTGTACAACAATCGTAACTATTGTACCCACAAAAACAAAAAAGATTCTTGATAATAATCCCCAATCTGTGAATGTGGCTAAGAAGTCAAGTACTTCAGGGTTTCCTTTTAAGTCAGGAACCGCACTCTTAAGATATCCAAGTCCTAGGAATAAGATTGCAAATCCTATTATGAATTCGCCCCAATATTTCATTTTTCCTTTTGATGAGAATAACATAGGTACACCAAATGCAAATAATGGAATAGAAATTATTTTAAGTTTGATTTTGAAACCTAATAATGATACGATCCAACCAGTAATCGTTGTACCGATATTCGCTCCCATCATTACACCAGCAGACTCTACAAGTGTTAATAGACCGGCATTTACAAAACTGACAGTCATTACGGTTGTAGCTGATGATGATTGTACCATCGCTGTAGTCAAGAAACCAGTGAAAACACCAAGAAATCTATTCTTAGTCATTGTTCTGAGGATATTCCTCATTTGAGATCCTGCGGCACGCTGTATACCGTCACTCATCATTTTCATTCCAAAAACAAAGAACGCCAAGGCTCCTATTATCTGGAGTAAATCAAAAATTCCAAAATCCATAATTTGTTGGTTATAGTTGTTAAGTTTTAACGTTTATTCTTAAAATTGAAGTTCGAATTGTGTTCTCCAAATAAATTGATCATCCTTAGTATCAACTACATCTCCTTGAGTAGTTACTGATCTGTATGTAATATCAGTTTGCACTTTCAACTTGTGACCAACTACAAACTTAGAAAAACCTAATGTATATCTAGTATCATCACTGTCAATTCCTAAATCAGGCTTGATAGTTGTCACTCTTGCGGCTATTTCATAGTTATTTTTGAACATATATCCAGTTTGTACATTCAATGCAGAACCAGTATAGAATTCACCAATAGCAGTTATGCCATCCGCACCTAATACAATAGGATTACCATCTTCAGTTTCTCTATTCGCATATTCTGCCATTATGGATAGTCCTTGATATTTGAACATTAAGTCTGCGTAAAAAGTATTCAATGTTTTGCCTGTGTAAGATCCATTGTCTAAGATAAAGTCACCTAAATTTCCTCTTTCTCTCACAGCATTATTATTGATGTCATATGTAAAACCTAGGGATAATTTGGGTGTAGGTTCTCTCTTGATTGCCGAAGATACATAATCTCCTTTTGATTGAAAGCTTCCAAACGGTAAAGCCTCTAATCGGAAAGTGTATTCATATCCTCCAAAGTGTCCAGCTGTTACATTCCTTCCTTCCCCTTGCGACATTGCCACTTTTTCTATCAAAGTAAAGTCACCAGCTATTTTATGCTTATGTACCAACATTAATCCAACATCTCTATCTAAATTGAATCTAGAGTTCAATCTAGAACGATCAACAAATTGAAGATTGGCGGATGAGATTACTCGCTCTCTGTTTCCAGGAAGTTTTCCTTGCCCAAATCTTATTGAAAATCCTTTGTAGAAATTCCAAGTTACATGAGCATCTAAGATCACGTTTGCCGCTCTATTAAATTCTGAACCAATCCCATTTCCAATATCCCTATTTGACAGGCCAAATTCCATTTTGTATTGAATTTTTGGACTATAAGCCCACCCACCAAATTTGAGCCTAGATCTTCGTACGAGTATGTTACTAGTATGATTTGTAAATGATCCGAAGTCATCTCCTTCGAGATCCCAAGAATTGCTGATGAGATTTTGAAATCTTACATTCATTTTCATATAGAATGTAGAATTTTTGTCTTGAAATTGTATTCCTTTGCCAAATTTCTTAGTTGATATTTGTGCAGACAATGTTAAACAGAAGCACACCACTATTGATGCACTGAGCATGAATTTCTTCATAGGACAAGTATGAATTTTAATTATTACCGAAAATCAGATCACCATATATTCTTGATGTTCCTTTATTATTACCAAAAGCAAAGGTAGTTTTGCTATGTTAAGCCAATATTAAGTAAAAGTTCGCCGAATGTTATCTATTTGGAATGGTACATTATTAAAGTTCGCTTTCATGCACAGGTGTTTTATTTTTCAACAAGGCAAAAAACGTAGACAATTCAGGGCATTGGCGAGGCTTTTTAACGCTGTAGAAAGATAAAATAACAAGTAGAAAATGTTACTTTATTATTGAATCATTCCTTATGCACTTTTGCATATTAAAAAAGGAAGGAGCAGAAGCCTTGTCCGCGATTCTGCCCCTATCCTAGGTAATAATATTACGGTAATAATATTTGCACAAATAAAGACCTTAAATGTAAATGCTCTATATCTTTACTGTTAGCATATTGTTATCAAATCTTAAGTTCATTAGAAGTAAATAATGCCCTCAGTTTCCCGACTGAGGGCATTTGCATGAAAATTTTCCGAATGAGGAATAAATATTAAACTACTATCTAACTACTATCTAACTACTATCTAACTACTATCTAACTACTATCTAACTAATAAATAAATAACTACTTATGTTTAGGTCAAAGTATTTAAAGGCTAGTCGAGAATCCAACAGATATTGTTCTACCTGGATTATATGCCTCGAATATACCAGTATCTCCACTGAATGCTTCGTATAGCTTCTCTCGGTTATCTCCAAGAATGTTGGCTACTCCGAGGCTTACTTTGAATTTATTATCAAGTCCAAATTTCTTTGATGCCTTGAAATTTAAACTATTGAAAGGTTGGTCATACACATCTGCACTAGATCCGAAACCTGCAATTAGTAATTTTTTGGCTTGTCTGTTGAATGATGCTGTTGCCTCCCAACCGTTATCTGCACTATTATAGCCTAAAGAACCGTTGACGATAAATGGTGATTGCCCAACCATTGGTCTCATCCTTTGGTCTTCTGGTAGATCAGCTGAATTACTTCTTTCTACTTCTGTTTTTACCACAGTTACATTTGCTCCGGCTGTGAATGCTGAGAAGAAATCACCAATGAAGTCCAATTTCTTAGATGCTTCTACTTCTAGTCCAAGAAGGTCAGCGGTCTCTGCTATATTCTTAGGTTGGAAGTCATTCGGCGCTAGATCAGAGAAAGATTCTAACTCGATAGGGTTCTTGAAGTGCTTATAGAATCCACTTACTGAGAATGATTGTCCCCCCATTCCGAAAGTCTCATATCTAAAGTCGATATTATCAATGTTTGTTTGTACTAAATCAATATTTCCAATGAATGTTCTTCCTGAAATTCTATCTTGTATCTGAGCAATAGATTTCTCTTTGAATGATGGTCTAGCTACGGTCTTAGTGTATGATGCTCTCAAGTTTGATTTTTCTTTGAGTGCGTATACAAGATTAACAGATGGCAATACGTTCAACTCATCTAACACTATTTGATTGTCATAGAATCTGTCACCAGAATTATCTTGTCCAGTATATCTGTTCGTCGCTTTTTCAACTCTAGCGCCATAAATAGCTTTTAATTTCGTAGTGATTTCTAATTCATTCATTACATATCCAGCAAGAAGCAATTGAGTTGCATTGAATGTGTTAGCTGGCTCGAATCCTCCTTTTACGTAAGTACCTGTTCTTGTTTCTTTATTCCAGATATTATCAGGATTGAATAAGTTAGCTGCTTCTCCATTCAAGTTAAGTGATGATTGATTTTCGATTCTGAAAATATAATTCTGAATTCCGAAATCTCTATTCTTTCGAGTTCCTAAGAATCCAACTTTGATCTTATTCGTTTTCTCTTTATTAACTCCAAGATTGATTGTAAGATCTGCTTTTCCAGAGTAATTTTGCTCTTTTAGGTTTCTCCAAGATCTTGACACATCTGCACCTACAGCAGGAGCGATCTGAAATTGACCTTCCTCCAATACTTCGAATGCTGTAAACCTAATGTCCGGCTCATCTACATTGATAAATGTTGGAGCGGCACTCCAGTTAATTGTGTATTTCCCGCCTTTCATCAAGTGTTTACCACTTAAGTTGAAGTTAGTTACTTCTCTTTGTGCATACTCAAGAATCTCTCTCTTTAATAATGCAGAAGATGATTGAGACTTAGCATCAATTTGATTTGCAGCTTTTGAGATTCCGTTTTGTAACCTCATTGCTTGCAGACTGATCTTATGATTTTTGAATTTGATTGCGCCACCTACTAATGCAGAAGCTAATACAGATTCTTCTCCAACGCCACCAGTGATCTCTCTGTCACTTACCAACTTGTATTGACCAGGAAAGTTCTGCTCGTCAAAGATGAATGTATTGTATTGTGCATTTTCATAGAAGGTAGAGTTGTTCTTGTAGCTTGCGGATGCGAGGTAAGAGTACTTCACATCTCCTTTCTTGATTTGGTTTCCAGTAGCGAATGAGATAGACTTATTCAAGTCATTAGTTCTATTTACTATTCCTGCATTGTCTTGGAATTTTGCAGTAACTCTGCTTGTACTATTATCATTTAGCGCAGGGTTCAATATCTTCTGATCACTAGGGATTGGCTGTCTTCTAGTTCCATCATCGAATCCTAAGAAGTCTGTTCCACTTCTCTCTTGTCCGATGAAGTTAGAATTGAAGTGCATATCAGGATTGTAACCGATTCCTAAAGATAGTTTCGTGAATTTAGTATCAGGAAAGTCCTTAGTTACTACGTTTACCATTCCACCTGTGAAATCTCCAGGAAGATCAGGTGTAAATGATTTGAAGACTAAGATGTTATCGATCAAGTTAGTAGGCAATAGGTCCATTTCGAATCCATTCTTATCAGGATCAAGACCAGGAATATCCATACCATTCAGGATTGTCTTGGTATATCTGTCACCTAATCCTCTTACGTAGACATGCTTTCCTCCTTCGATAGATACTCCAGTTACTCTTTTGAGCGCTTCTGCGGCGTTACCATCACCTGTCTTCTCAAAAGTCTGAGCGGATACACCATCAAGAAGGTTTATTGATTTTCTTTTTATGGTAGCCAATGCAACTTCAGAGTTTCTGATTTGCTTAGCCGATACAACTATTTGCTCTAGCATATGACCTTCTTCTTTCATACGGATATTAAGCACTTCTACCTTATCGGCAGTGAACACTGCGTCTGTGATTTCAAAGTCAGCGTAACCTATGAATGATATTACGATATTGTATGTTCCTGGAGCTAGATTGAGCTCATACGCTCCATCCAAGCCTGTATCAGTTCCACTTCCTGTTTCTTTTACGAATACAGTTGCGAAGGGTACCGCATCTCCATTACTATCGTCATAAACCGTTCCTCGTAGCGTTCCAGTTTGAGCAAATAATGATGTAGCTAGAATGGCAAATAAAAGTGTAAAAATTGTTGAAATCTTCATGCGTTATTTAAAGTTTGAAAGTTGGCCCATATTGGGAAAGCCATATGTTTTATTGTTTTTTATAAAGTAGAGTTAGTTGTTAGGAGTCATAAATAATTTACTCCTAACAACTAACATCTATATTGATCTTAATTTGTCAATCCATTTGCTGCAGCCCATGTCCATGCAAATGCACTTATATCAGCGCCTTTTGTTGCTGTTGTTACTACGGTATTGTTAGCCGCTACTACAGCTCCGTCCAGTACTTCTTGGTAGTCTGTTCCATCAAGACATGCTTGTAATTCTAAAGCATCATCACTCTTAGCATCAATGTAGACTCTTGCTACATCAGCCGCCGTTGCTGTACTTGATACTAATTCAGAGTTTGTGATTACTAGATTTCCAGCGAGTGCATTTGTATAAGAATCATCTTTGTCAGAGCAGTCCGAAATTTCGAATGATGCTCTTACCGCTATTGCTTTATCGATTTTGTAACCTGACCATGATACATTCGTAAGCGAACCTTGAGCTTTAGATTTAAGATCTGCACCAGATGTTTTTTCTGTGTCAACAGCAATCGCAGTCGCATTAATGATTGTGAACTTTCCTTCTGTATAAGTTGCGTTTTCTGGACCGTCGATTTCGAAAGCTTCATCAGTATCATCACCACCATGTATAATGTATACATTATCAATTGTTCCTGAGTAATTCATGTCGATATCAATAGCATCATCTCCTTGGTAAGCTACTAATGCGTTTGTTACATTTACCGTGCCTCCAAAAAATTCGATGCCATCATCAAGGTTTGCAACTACTTCGATGTTATTGATTGATGTTCCATTTCCTACACCACCAAGTGTAAGTCCGTTGATCTCATTATCTGCACCGATAAGTGCTCCACCGTGTCTGATCGAGAGGTAACAAAGTGATCCTGAATTATCAGATTCATTATCTCCACCATACTTTCCATAAGTCACATCTGCGGGTATTCCTTCAATCTGAGTTTCAGTATCTCCATCTTTAGCAGAAATAGGTGCAGATCCCAATACGATCAACCCACCCCATAGTTCTCTGTCTTCTTTTCCTAGGTTAGTGCCTGAGGTTGAACCGATGTTGATGTTATCTAATGTTGATGTGAAAATGATTGGCTTTTCAGCAGTTCCACATGCATTTATATTAGCCCCTCTTGCTACGACCAATGCAGATGCTAATGATCCAGTGCCTTCCGTACCTTTTATAATTGTTCCTGGCTCGATAGTCAATGTTGCTCCTTCAGCTACATATGTTTTACCTGTTAACAAGTAAAATCTATCAGCGGTTAATGTTTTATCTTCTTTAATTTCTCCTGTAAGAGTTTCTGTTACAGCTTCACCTGATCCTTCAGTTACACATTCACAGTCTGCTGTAAGTATTTCTCCTGCGGGACAAGTTATTCCTTCACATGGATTATTGATTATTGATTTACATTCGCATGTTGACGCATCTAGTATTTCAGTGTCAGAGCATTGTTTGCCATCGCAAACATCTTCGTCTTTACAACCTATAAATGCAATTGTTAATGCGAAAAGTAAAACAGTAAATAAGTTTTTATTAAATGTCATTTTGATATATTTTTAAATTGAGTTTGATTGTGTTTCAATTATAATGCAAATGTAGGGTGACACCCTTAGCGGAATGTTTGTGTAGGTTTATGTCTATGTTAAACTATTAGGTGTGTTCGTAACGCTAGACTAACATCTGTTAATCTAGCATTAATCTAGCGTTAATCTAGAGGTGATCTAGATATTCTTATTCATGTTATTCTTGTTTATAAATCTGCTTTATTTGTCAGGCTGAGAGTGATTTAAATCTCCAATGTTAAGTGAATGTTACCAATGTTTCGGGCTGAAGTAATGTTAATTTGGTATCATAAATAATTGATTATTAATTATATAGTGATTATTTTGGTGCCTTTATGTATCGAATTTGTATGAACTATTGCAAAAGTGGCTTCTCATTGTTAACTTTACGTTACCTAAATTAGATTATCGATGCTTAAGTTTTTTTACAAGGTGATTTGTTTGATAACATTGACATTATTGTCCAATGTCGTTATTGCTAAAACAATAGTTCCTTTTGAATTGATAAATGGTCTGATCGTTATTGAAGCAGAAATCAATGGAGAGATAGGTAATTATATACTTGATAGCGGTTCCAACGGGATATTACTAAATAGTAAATCTGAAAAGTCAGATATATCTTATCAAACACTTTCTGGAGTAGTAGAAGGAAGCGAAACAAAGATCAGCTCCCTTAAGCTAGGCGATTTTAAATCCAGCGAATTATTAGGATTTTCAACAGACCTTACAAATCTTGAGATTTACATAGATAAAAGTCTTGCAGGAATATTGGGCTGTGCAATATTCACACCAAGTTCTCTAGAATTTGACTTTAAGGAAGAGCGAGTAGTCATTTCTAATAATAAAATTGATAGCAAATTAGTCAAAGGAATGACCTCTATGAAATATAAAGTTGTAGATGAACTCCCTATTGGAGAGATCGTTATTAATGGTAAAAAGAGATCGTTTGTTGTTGATACAGGTGCGTCAAGTCATTTCATGGATTCTAATCTTATTGCTCAATTAGGCTCGCAAGCGATGAAGACAGGGATCACAAAAAACATCCTTACTGCCTCAGGAGAATTGAGCTTTTCTGAAGAGTACACCATTTCTAGTTTGGGTTATGGAAAATCGAAAAGTCTTATGAATGCATTTTCAAAAGATTTTTCAGGTCTCTCACGAGAATTAGGGCAAAGCATTCATGGTCTTATTAGTCTTAGTAAGTTGTCTGATAAAATTATTTTCTTCGATGTTGTCAATAAGAAGATATACTATTAACTGTTCTCTACTTGAGCACTTTATTTAGGATATGGAAAAGTAGCGTTTAACCCCAACGTAATTATAAATTTAGAGTTTCTGAACTCCTATTCCTATGCATATAATAAGATGACCGATTGTGTAGGCAAAAGTAGACTTAATTCTATTTCTGTCTGGAGTTTTCACATATATTCATGATGATTACTCTAATTTCATCTTTATAAATACTCGCCTTAGCTGTGACTAAGCCTGTGTTTTCTGCCTTGAACTTAAATTAATTCTCAATGAATCTAAAGTGACATAT
>OJIO01000937.1_pt1 | contig 14951 bp, 8 predicted proteins | sample 1595621 | NCBI WGS metagenome assembly OJIO01 (sample SAMN05416776, study PRJEB24817) | seawater metagenome | isolation source: Sea water | place: Canada:Atlantic | collected 2013-07
TTGCTGTGCAAGCCATTTGGCTATCATTGCGTTTTTTGCCTTGACTCGCTTTGAAAAATTCTAAATTATATTCCGACATTCCAAAACGTAAATGGTGTAAGAGTTATAATATTATCCATTTGTAATGATTCTATTTCATTAATCGAAAGATTCTTTGTAGTGAAGTAAGCGGAGAATATTGGAAAAATGATACTCAAATTATCCTAAAATTAAAAAAGCCCTGTTGCAATCTGCAGCAGGGCTTTACTTTTTTTAAATTGGCTCTATTTCCACTAATCAACAAATATCTTCTTACTAAATACGATTGCTCCTTTTCTTAGGTAAGATTGTACGTATATACCTGTTGGCATATTATCACCTATTTTTTCAGAGTTAGATACTAGTCTACCGGTAAAGTCGAATATTACTACTTGGTCGTAGCTTTCATTAAATTCTATTTCGTTAGCTGATGAGAACAATTCTTGACCTACAGTATACATTCCTTCTCCTTGGTATGGCATTGTAAATGCGATGTACTTTGTGTTGGATTCAACTAGTGTAGGTTCAACGTAAGTCCAATCTGCTTGAACTCCAGCTTCTACTTCTTCAGCTGAATAAAGTCCCCTAATTTCATCACTAAACCAATCTTGACTTCCGCTCTTAGGCATGAATATAGTTATCGATAAATCTAGTTCTGTATCTGTATTTGCTACATAGTGAATTCGATCAATATATAACATATTGAAATCAGTTACCATATCGCCACTATTGGTTACTAGGCTTGTAATTACACATGCATCATCTGTTGATAGATTTTCAACTGAACAAAGCAGGCTATCTCCACCAGCAAAGTATCCAGTTTCATTAGGTCCAATAATAGATGAGAATAATTTGTCAACTTTATCATAGATGTTCTTTGGGCCTATATTTGTCAAGATGATATTTGGTAATTGTTGTGCACTTTTTTTACTTCCTGTGGTTGTACACCCATCTTGATTATCATTAAATTGAGTAGCCAAAGCCGTATAATCTGCGACAAAACTAGCAACTCTATCATCATCAGAAGTACTAGGATTATCATAACAAAACTCAATAAGTATATTATTGTCTCCGCTATATTCCCATGGAGTATCAAACGTAATTCTGTTAAGACCTAATACAGTAGTAACAGATCCAGAATATACCATAGTAAGATTGCCATCCTCAACGAATTCTCCGTCCTCGAGTTCATTATTCGATACTTCGCCTATAGAAATCGTGAAGTTCTGGAATGGGGCCGTGCTCTCTTTTTCTATAATGTCAAATGTGATTTCTCCGATCAATCCAGCTTTTAGTTCTGTAAGGTCTAAAACAGCTTTAGTGTATAGCGTTTGAGTACGAGCATTTCCCCAATAGGCTCTGAATATATTGTCACCTTCTAAACTTCCATCACCTATGACTACATCTGTACTAGTCCCTTGGATGCTAAAAGCTTCGTCATTTTCAAGGATATTGATTTTTAGATTATCTCTTAAGACATCTTGATCTGCTTCTAAGGTAATATCTAATAGCTTGTCTCCATCAACAACAGCATTGTCTAAGATTTGAATATCAAATAAAACTGACGTTTGACCAGCTGGCAATACTAAATTCGTGGATTCTAATGCGAAATCTTCTCCTTCTACAGCTGTACTGTTTGAGTTGACGATTAATGATATGTTTGCATCTACATCAAAAGGAATAGGAGTACTAATCGTGATGGGCCTGGTTTCTACCAAATAGCAATAATCGAATGTGAATTCTCCATCAGGCGATATAGCAATATTGTTATTATTGAATGAGATGCTTGGAACTGCAAAACGACTAGTTGTATACAAGCCTTTTCCATAAGTACCTGCAAGCAATTCTAGATCACTTTTTCTGTATTTGAGCATATCAACTCTTGCAAGCCCAATCTCTGGACTTATATTTGACCAATTAGTAGATGCGCCGTCTATTGTTCCTTGCCATATACCTAACTCAGTTCCTAAGATAACTTCTTTATTATCAGCAGGACTGAACACCCCCCATCTGACAGGCATGTCAGGTAGGTCTCCTTCTATAGATGTCCATGTCGATCCTTGATCTTTAGAAAAGTATACACTCTGCACTCCATAGTTACTATAAGTAGCTAAGATTCTGTCAGAATTAAGTGGATCTACATTTACATTTCTTACATACCCACTTCCAGTACGTAAAAGCTCACCACTTGGATTATCAGATCTAGGGTTGGTGACTCTTACTATATTACCTCCATCTGTACCTAGATAAAGTAAATTAGAATTGTTAGGATCCATCTCTAAAGCACTTACTTGATCAGAGAATAATTGAGATATTTTTATTGCTGCAGCAGCTTTTGTTACCAGATTGGTTCTATAAAATTCTCCTTCTAAGTGACCAGAATAAAGAAAATTGTTAACATCATCCATTTCAGTTGGATTAATGAAAGCGATTTCCTCACCTCCTGGTTGTGCATAAGAATCTAAACTATTAAAGTTTCCATTTGTAGTAGCTCTAAACCCTCCAAATTGTGAAGCTACCACCATAAAGTTAGGATTTATTTGATTTATATGACAGAATGCTCCGTCACCTCCAGCTACATCTATTCCTTCGTCCAAACCAGGTTTGTTCAGCCATATTGATCCATTATCTTGAGCTCCAGCAATGTAAAAATCATTTCCTCCTTCTGGGTGGATGTCACATGCATAGAATTGTGTACTTACATACCCCTGACTGATATCTCTTATATTTGGAGTTGAAGCGGATGCATTCTGTGTGATCCATACACCGCCATCATTACCAAAATACATGTTGTCAGAAGACCCATCTAGGAATTCGGCATAATGTTGATCAGCATGAACATATTGATTATTTGTACCCGTAAACCATTCTGACATTTGTGTCCAAGAATTACCTCCATTTGTAGTTCTATATAGATTTATTCCACCTATATATACTCTATCGTTATCATTTGGATCAATAGCTATTGATAGATCATACCATGCTTGATCACGAGCAAAATTTTGACTAAATGTTGGAACATTTTTTTGTTGCCAAGTTTCTCCTTTATCTGTAGATTTTAATATCCATCCACATTCATTGTTTTGACCATCTTGAACAAGGGCCATGATAATGTCTGGATCATTTTGAGATGTTGCTATTTCTATTCTTTCATAATTATCAATTCCTAAATCAAGAAAATCCCATTGGAAACCTCCGTCTTCAGACCTATAAATACCATCTTGAGCACGGATACCCATACTTGCGAATATAGTGCCATCAGATGTAACTCCTATGTCTGTAGCTCTGTTAGAGAATCCTTGACTTCCATTACCAAGTACTCTTGAGAATGTGTCACCACCATCAATAGTCATCTGTAATCCTACATCTCTCGTGGATGCTAGTAAATTTCCATCATGTGTGAATAGTAACCTCTGAATAAAAACAAACCCAGAATTATTTGTTGCATTTAAACGTAACCAAGTGTCACCACCATCTGTAGATTTGTAAATACCATCTCCTCTATATGCTTCACCACCGAACCATCCTTCTCCTGTTCCTAGATATAATGTACTTAGATCATTAGGATCTTGAACTATTGTTGTAACCGATGGGCTACCTGGATAATCTAATCTAGTCCATGATGGAGTAGAAGATGCATTTGTGACTTTCCATATTCCACCTGATACACTTCCTACAAATAGAGTATTATTAGTTGGATCTCTTTTATCTACAAGTATTCCTCTTGTTCTACCCCCCACATTAGTTGGGCCTCTAGATGTCCATTCATCACCAACTCTACTTTCTGCAATTCTACCAGACTTAATTATTTCTTGTCTTATTTCATAGAGTTTATTAGCGGGTATTTCTCCTGTTATAGGATTTCGAGTCATTTTGGCTTCTTGTTCAGCCATTTTAGCGATTCTCATTCCTTTTGTAAATGGTTTGTGTTCTGTATTTTTACTACATGAACTTATAACAAACAGAGTTGCTATGAATATATATATATAAGATTTCTTCATATCGATATTGATTGATGAATAGATTGTAAATAATACAACGAAAATATACTTTTTAGCGTAAGACAGAGGACTATTTGTTGATATTTCATTAATAATTGGGAAAACTGTCCTTTGGCTTAACTATGGGAGAGATTAGTAGATGAAGTTGGAACATAATAGGTTTATTAAATTTTTGGAAAAAGGTAGACTTATATCTTTTAGATCAAACCCACTTACGCCATCACAAAACGATTTTATATCTTGCGATCTTCAAATAGAAAATAATGAAGAAATACCTACTAATTTTATTTTTTGCTTTAGGCATATGTTTATCTAGTTCAGCACAATACTATTACGGTGTAAAAGGTGGATTAGGATTGAATATGCAAAAATGGAATTCTTTTGAAAGAGATATTCTTTTTACACCCTTGATCGATGTCTTTACTGAAACGCATGATGATCCAATCAATAAACTCTATGCTTCACTTGGATATCATACAAGAGGTAGTGCTATACGCGGCTTTGGCTTCCAGTCATTCAATTCATATAAATTCAATAACTTATCACTAGAAGTGGGGTTCAAACAAATGTTGAGTGTAGATAAAAAGTACAATCCTTATTATATGCTTGCTGGACGATTGGAATATACAGTTAGTACAAATTTAGGAGGAAGATCTCAGTTTAGTGTATTCAATTTGGTAGATGATAATTTTGTCAATAAGCTTAATTATGGACTTACAATCGGAGGTGGTTTTGAATTCAATTGGGATAAAACAAAAGTTATATTCGTAGAGGCATCGATAAATCCTGATGCATCAAAACAATATGATCAGCCATCGGCAGCTGTTATAACCAACCCTAACCCAAGTCCGTTTAATCCAAATCAAACCATTACGATTCAGCCGCAAGAAGTGAGAAATGTTAGTTTGGAATTAAAAATTGGTATCAAATTTCTTCAAGGATATTGGGAAGAGGAAGAAGAGTATTAGACTTTACCTTTTGATATAATATTTGAAACTTCCTGCTGATCCATTTCATATTGACCATAAGAAAACAGACTTTTGCGGCATGAAAAAATACACTGCGGATAAAATATTTACTCTTGCTGGCGATCCACTCACAAATCACGTAATCGTAACTGATAATGATGGCGTGATTATGAGCATCGATACTATGTCAGATCATGATCCAAGTTCAGTGCAATCTTTCAAAGGAATTATTACTCCAGGTTTTGTAAATACGCATTGTCATCTAGAGCTTTCACATATGAAAGGACTAATAGATACAGGTACTGGGTTGATTTCTTTTATCAGTAGTGTAGTAAAGCATCGTGACTTTCCAGAAGAGCAAATAATGGATGCAATTGAAGCTGCAGATCAGGAAATGTATGAAGAAGGAATTGTAGCAGTAGGTGATATTTCTAATAAGATTGATACCGCAGCAACAAAAGCTAAGTCAAAGATCAATTACTATACTTTTGTAGAGATGTTTGATTTCATGCAATCTGAAATGACCGATGATACAATAGATCAGTATAAATCTGTTTTCGAAAGACACTCAGATCAAAATGGAAATAAGAAGAGTTTTGTGCCTCATGCTCCCTATTCTGTGAGTGAAGGCTTGTATGAATTTATCAGAAATGAAAATTACCAACAAGATACAGTCTCAATACACAACCAAGAAACAGAAGCAGAGCAAGAGTTATTTAAAACAAAAACAGGAGATTTTCTCAGGTTTTATGATGGTTTCGAATTCAAATTAGATAAACTAAGGCCAACAGGGAAAGGCAGTATATATCATGCCATGCAGAATATGAATGCCATGATGAAGACTCTTTTTGTGCACAATACCATGACATCGAAAGAGGATATCTTAGCAGCACAAGACTGGAATTTTAGATCGTATTGGGCTACTTGTGCAAACGCAAATCTGTATATTGAAAATAGACTGCCAGATTATCAAGCATTCATAGATACGGATGCTAAGATGACTATAGGGACAGATAGTCTTACTTCAAATTGGCAATTATCTGTACTCGAAGAAATGAAAATCATCAAAAAATATAAGTCTTATATTCCTGTAGAAACGCTAATCACATGGGCTTGTAAAAACGGTGCAGAGGCATTAGGGTATGATGATCAATTGGGAACGATTGAAGTAGGGAAGAAGCCAGGTTTGGTGCACATAAACGCAAAATTAAATATAGACGGTAATATTGATATTTCTAATTCTACTGGAAGAAGGATATAAGTATTGATAGATACATTTAGGCCTATCTGCAAATTTAAACCCTCAACCCATCAATATCGCCAAGCCAGTATCCGACTTACTTTCTGGCCTTGCCCCATCTCTATGATCTTCACATTTTTGACTTTCGCTGATTTGAGGGCTCGTTGCAGAGGAGCCAAACTAGATTTCTTAGACACTAGGGTAGTAAACCACTTGCATAGATGAGGTAGCTTTCGACTTTCGTGAATGATGTGTTTTATAAACTCAACTTCGCCACCTGGATAAGACAATTCTGATGATTGACCTCCAAAGTTGAGAGATCCTTTTTTATTTTTCTTACCGAGATTGTTCCATTTTCTATTGGTTGCAGCTTCTGCTTCTTCTTGGGATCCATGGAATGGAGGATTACAGATGCATGCGTCAAACATTTCGTCTCTTCTAACTACCCCAAAGAAAATCTTATTCGCTTCTTTTTGAAAGGAAATTTGAATGTGCTTTTTCAGATTATTTGCTTCAACAATCATAGAAGCAGCTTTATAAGCTTTTGGATCCACTTCACTAGCAAGGAATTCCCAACCGTAGATTGCATTTCCTAATAATGGATAGACACAGTTGGCTCCAGTGCCGATATCAAGAATCCTTACTTTCTCTTTCTTTACTTTTTTAACTTTTGGATCACCTTCTTTTGGTTTAGACTCTTCTTTATACCCCAGCAAGTCAGCTATATAGTGTAAATGATCAGCGCGACTAGGAACGGGAGGGCAAAGATAGTCCTTTGGGATGTCCCATTTATAAACGCCATAATGAGCAGAAAGTAATGCTCCATTGAGTGCACGTACGGATGATGGAACACTGAAATCAATGGTTAAATTCTCATATTCATTTTCAAAAACATGACCTTCAAGTTCTGGGCATTTCGAAATCAGAAACTCAAAATCATAGCCATCTCTATGAACATTTCGTGGATGTAGAGGTGATTTTTTCTTTTTTTGATCTTGAGACATATCTATATCGGTATTTGTAACCGCAAAGATAGGAAATCTGTGACTGTAAATGCCAAAAGTTATTTATGAGGTGCATTTCCTAATGTCGTTTTTCATAATTTCCAATATTTATATTTTGAATTAATGTTATGTCCTTTTTAGTCAACATCATAAAGAGATCAAGTGGCTTACGAAGTAAACACGTAGATCATTGTAGCGAATTGTAAAATTCGTGGGTGGACTTCATCAACAAATCAACAAATCAACAAATATAAAAACGACAAACTGAATGCACATCTACGAGTGTTTTCTTTGAAACGGGTGTTTTCTTTGAAAGCCATCCCTTTTACCATCCCTTTTACCATCCCTTTTACCATCCCTCTTAACATCTCTATTGCCGTACTATACAGCCACATTATATTCCCTCAACGCATCATTCAAACTAACTTTCTTATCTGTACTTGGCTTTCTTTTGCCTATTATCAAAGCACAGTTTACATTGTAAGATCCAGCAGCGAATTCTTTGGTGTAGCTTCCTGGGATAACAACAGACCGTTCTGGAACTTCACCTTTATAAGTAATAGGTTCTGGGCCAGAAACATCAATGATATGTGTTGATTGAGTGATTGTGACTCCCGCTCCAATAACGGATTCTTTTCTTATTCTCACACCCTCCACGATGATACATCTAGATCCGATAAAACAATTGTCTTCAATGATAGTAGGTGTAGCTTGAAGCGGCTCTAATACACCTCCTAGACCCACGCCACCCGATAAGTGAACATTCTTTCCGACTTGTGCACAAGACCCCACGGTTGCCCATGTATCTACCATAGTGCCAGCCCCTACCCAGGCGCCGATATTTACATAACTTGGCATCATAATTACACCCGGTTCTAAGTAGCTTCCGTGTCTTGCTATTGCATGAGGTACGACTCTCACGCCTTGTGAAGCATAATCTCGCTTAAGTGGAATCTTATCATGAAATTCGAATGGACCTATCTCAATAGTTTCCATTTTTTGGATAGGAAAATACATTACAACTGCCTTTTTTACCCAGTCATTGACTTTCCACTCGTCTCCGTCTGGTTCAGCAACTCTAAGTCTGCCTTTGTCTAGTTCTTCTATAACTGCTCTGATTTGAGATTGGACCTCTGCATCTTTGAGCATTTCTCTATTTTCCCAAGCGGCTTCTATAGTCTGTTGTATGTTTTGCATTTAAGGTAATTTTGTGATGCAAATGTAAAAGAAATATCGATTCCTGAGCCCCCATCTGCTGACATGATTTACAAAAAAGAAAAAACGTCAGCATTCAATTTGGATGCTGACGTTTTCATATAATACTACTCGGTATTTCTACGGTAATACAAGGAATAGAATATTATTTGAAGATATATCTCAATCCTAGTTGTGCTTGCCATCTACTATTAAGGCCAAAATCGTCGAAAAAAGTTTGCTTAAGAGATTGGTCAAAAGTATAGACAGGATTACCATCTGTAACAGAAACGGAGATAGGTTGATTAAGACCAGTGTTCGTTGCTCTCTGAGTTATACCCCAAGAACTTGATATCAAATTGCCTACATTTAATATATCAAGACTAATCTGGAATTTATTACCTTCTGAAACTCCAATATCTTGAAGGATTCTTAAGTCAATGCTACCGAACCATGGAGATAATGCGTCATATCTTTTTGCATATGCACCTCTATTGTCGGATAGATATTCATCTTGTCCAATGTAAGCTTTGAATGCACCTTTTTGAGCGGATTGTGTTGCATCATCACCTGAAAAAGTAAGTGCATCTATCTCACTATCAGTTGGGATGTAAATTAAGTCATTTAACCCTGATCCATCGTTGTTGATATCTCCAGAGTAGGTGTAACTAAATCTACCTCCTTGGGCATACTCTCCAAATAATGAAATAGTTGTTGCATACCTGCCACCGTATTCGAATTTTTTAGATAACGCACCTATTAATCTGTGCTTATTACCATAAAGAGATGGTGCAAGGTCGGCAGCATTAGTATGCATTATATTTGCTGGATTTCTATCGTAAGCATCAGAAGAAATTTCAGCATCTATTGAGTTTACCTCTTCTGCTTTTAAGAAATTATAACCTACCATAGCGTAATTGTTTTTCCATGATCTTTGCAACTGAAATGAAGCATTGAAGGAATAACCTTTATTTGTATTTGTAAATACATATGCATTTGTGGATCCTCCAAAAGGACCTTCCGCTCTATCATCGGCACCATATACAGGTCTGTCATCTACACCATTAAGTTTGCTTTTTGGTAATTTTAGTCCTTGATTTTGGACCATTTGTGCTTGAACGTCCTTTGTGTATAATAAATCGATAGTTCCAGTCCAGTCCTCTATTTTTTTGTCGAATCCTAAGCTAGTTCTCCATACTTGCGGAAATTTGAAATTAGGATCAGTCATGTTGTAAAAGAAAAAATCTGGATTAGCTACTTGATTACCAATCCACACAGCAGGGAATCTTCCGGAAAATAAACCCGTACCACCTCTTAATTGTGAAGATCTATCGCCTGCCATATCATAATTGAAACCAAGTCTTGGATTGATTAAAATGTTACCGGTTGGCAAATCTGTGTGGTTATAATTTACAGCTTCTCCTTCGGCATTATAGTAAGTTACATCTGGAGCATATACACCACCATCTGAAACTAATCCCCCTTTCCTATCTATATTTTCTTGAATAAGATCTGCCGTATTAAAATATAATGGAACATCTACTCTTATTCCAAATGTCAAAGCTAATTTTTCACTAGCTTGATACTCATCTTGAGCATAGACAGACCATTGTCCAAGATTGGTTTCTGCCAATGACCAACTATCATTTGCATTGTTATTTGCAAATGCATCTCTGGCTGCTTGCACTTCCCCTGCAAAATCATCAGATTTGATTAATGCTTCTGCTTCGCTGATATCTACACCTGGCGCAAATACTCTGAATCCATAAGATGTTAAGTTGAATGAATTGTCAAAATTGAACCTTTCGAATGATGTTCCAAAAGTGAAACTGTGGTTATTTTTATAAAGGTTGAAATCATTTGTTATTTGGAACACATCTTGGCTTAAAACATTGTTTACAGAAAAAGGCTCATGTCCAGCAATGATATAATTGATGCCATTTTTTGCGATGTTCAATACTGGAAAAGGCTCTGAGAATGGATCTCTATTATCTCTAAATGTAGTATAACCTACTTTTAGGTTGTTGGCCATGTTTGAACCGAAGACTGACTTCAATTCTACGATTCCAGAATTGATTTTATTATTTATTCTGTAACCACTGTTCTGGAATTGGAGTGTTGTGAAATCAGGACCTCTTCTACCTATAGCGGAAGGGTGTGCAGGTTGCTCTTTGAATGCATCTAAGAAGTTATACGATGCCGATAATTTATGATTCTGATTTATGTTGAAATCCAATCTTATAATTCCTTTTGTGTTGTCTCTATTGTTTCTAAAGTTAGAGAATGCACCAGTATCATATCCATGCTCTGACATGAGCAGATCTGAGATCAATTGCATGTCTGATTGTAATACTCTAGATTCATTATTTGCTCCAGAACCTGTATTAGGCTCAAAAAGTGATCCTAAATCTGATCTCTTAGTTATTTCCAAATTAGCAAAGAAAAAAGCTTTGTTTTTTACAATTGGACCTCCGATTGAAAATCCAGACTGAATAGAAGATAAATCACCAGTTGGTACTTCAGTGTCTCCTATTTTTCCTCCAGTCATAGAACTATTTCTAAAGAATCCATACACTGTTCCTTCAAAATTATTGTTGCCAGACTTTGTAACAGCATTGATAGAAGCTCCTGTAAATCCTGATTGTGTAACATCATATGGTGCTATGTTCACTGAAATCTGATCGATGGCATCCAAAGATACAGGTTGGGCATCTGATTGACCTCCTGGTGTGGCAGCATCAAGACCAAATGGGTTGTTAAATATTGTTCCATTTAAACTGTAATTATTAAATTGATCATTTCTCCCAGCGAAAGATCCACCCTCTGCGGACATTGGATTTAGTCTTGTATAATCATCAGCAGACCTAGAGATAGTTGGTAAGTTTTGAAGTTGATCTCTACTCACTGTAGTACCAGCACCAGTTTTTTCTCCATTGAGTATTGGATCTAGTGCTCCAATGATTTCAACACCATCTAAAGTGACACCTTCTTCAGAGAGTTCAAAATTTAACCTTAGCTTTTGACCAAGCGTTAAATAGATGTTTTCTTGTGATTTATTAGCATATCCGATATAACTTGCTTGTATAGTATATGGACCTCCTACCCTCATATTAGGTAAATTGTATGTTCCATTTTCATTCGAAGTAGTACCGTAAACGGTTCCCGAAGGAGTATGAGTTGCAACTATTGTAGCTCCGATCAATTCAATATCTGCAGAGGTTACTGATCCGAACATACTGGCCGAGGTGACTTGTGCATTAGAAAGGTTACATATTAAAATCGAAATAAATAGGAATAATATTTTTAGTAATGTATTCTTCATAGGTTATTTGATTAAGTTTAGTTAGTTAGTTATTAATGTAATAATAAAACCAAAAATTAACAAAAAGTTAAGATTAGCGATTAGATTAACAAATGTGGATACTTTGTGGAAAATGTTTGTTAATCAACGACTAACATATATTTACTTTTTGATTTAATTAAAAGCTATAATCTTCAGCAATATCCCATGGGTTAAATTTCACCAAATCTAATTTGAAACTAATTTTTCCAAGAAGTCCGATTCCTTCACTATCGTAAATGTCACTTATTGCTTGGCTGTTGAATAAAGGTAAATAGACAGAAAATACGCCTTCCCCAAACTCTAGTAAAGCACCACCACTATAAATAGTCTGACCAGTTAAAGACTGCTCCGCGGTAGACTTCGAAGTGTAGTATCCAATATCCAAGAACAGCTTCAATGGAAAAAACTTGGGCATTTCAATAGGAAGGTCGGACTTTATATTCATTGCAAAAGCTAGATCATTCGATTGTCCAAGATTGTATTGACTGCCTAGAGGGGTCTTGAATCCACCCCCACCATAACTAATCTGATTATCCAGTCTTACTTCTTGATTTGCTCTATTGAAAAAGTAGTCATCATATGCATAATCATTGAATCCTTGATAGATTAGCGCGGACGAACCCTTAACAATTCCTCCATTATAATTTGCTGATTCTCGTTGTGTATTGCTGATGAAGTAGCTCCCCCATAATCTAAAGTCTATCGATTGGTGAGGTTTGAACTTGTAGGACTTGTTGTATGCTACATTAATCTTACTATAACTGTGCTTTTCATTGACGATATTAGTGTAAGATTGATATTCTAGATGCACATTAAAGTCAGAAGGACCTAATTCCCAGAAATTGTAATATTTATAACCTAATCTAAATATAGCACTATTCCTATTATTGATAAAAACATCTTCTTCTTGAAATTTAAAATACTCTTCATTTAAAAATATGGGTTTTAAATAAAGTTTACTGTATTTATGTTCTTTTGGAGCATGGTGGAAATGAAGTGAAATATGAGGACTTATTCTTGTATATCTGAGAGTCTCATCTAACCCTTCACTGAATCGAAAAGAATACGATTTTGCATTCAGTTTGTATTGCAGTTTTCGGATTTTATTATTTTTCAGATAATGATCATAACTCAGCCAAGCTTCTCCAATAGGATTGCCAGAATTGAAACCAAAAGCAGGAGAAAGCGCCCATTTAAGTTTTTTGGTTGGAAAAGTAGAGTTAAAAAGGGCTATTCCAATTTGTCCACCATCTGATGTGTTATATGAGAAAGTAGGAGCAAAATATATCTCTTTGTAGCGACCATCGTCTACTTTAGCAAGAGGGATAAATTTGATAGGCCTTTTTATACCTAAATAATTATTATTCCTGTCAATGTCCATAGAAATGCCATCCGCATCGATAATAGCGGATTTCCAATTTATATCTTGATCTGAACCTGAATAGCTTGTTGTTTTTATGTCTTCAATTATTTTTGTTCCAGTATGGCCTTCTATCCACAAGGTCTTTAAATTTTCATCCTCTGATCTCAAAGTCACCTGGTAGGGTGGAGTTGATCCAGAAACATGCTCTACAGTTAAATTTCCTTCGCTTAGTTTTACTGCTCTGTAGTCATAAGACCAATCTTTTTGAACCAAATCCTCAAAGAACCAGGCTAAGTCTTTTTCAGTATGTTTTTCAAGAGCCAGTCTTAAATCGGTAGGTTGTGGATGTTTGCCCTTCCACTCTTTGTAAAATTGTTTCATACACTCGTCAAAAAGATCAATACCAACATAGTCAGCCATGTGAGCGTACATTCTTGCTGGAATTTCATAAGCATTCAATCCATAATTTACAGGATCAATATCATTTACATTCATAGATAATGGAGCATGATAATGCCTACAGGCTTGGCCTCTAGCCAGATGTTGTAAAAATGGAGGCTGCCCTTCATTCATCAGTATTTTATTATTCATGCTATAATGATCATGACCTAAGACCTCCTTATAATATCTCTGCTGATAATAAGTTGTTAGTCCTTCGTCTAACCAAGCATAGTCTCTTTGATTGAATGCTAATGCACTATAGAAATACTGGTGAAGGAGTTCATGGACTACATAATATCTGAGATTACTGACCTCTTCATTATCGCCACTTACGGTAATTAGTCCAGGATACTCCATGCCACTTTTTGACGTTGGGCCTTTATCCATGATAGAGATAGCTTGATACGGAAAGGGACCAATCGTATTTTCAAGATAGACCAAAGCCTCTTTGACGTATGCATTTATGGATGAGTCGCGTCTGGGGTATTTGGTCATTACTGAAAGTGCTATTTCTCCTTGAGCAGATTTTAATTTATGCTTGTAAACTTTTTTGTTTTTACTTTTTATTATAGCAAAGTCAATAATGTCTGAGCCTTCAAATTTGTAAACTCCCTCTGATCGGTCTGTAAACGGAACACTCGAAATCATGTTTTCATTAGATGTCTCAAGATTTATTTTGTAATCTGCAATTTCTGTGTAGAACTCACCCATACTTAAATATGGCATAGGATGCCAACCATCTTGATCATAAACTGCTGGAGTAGGATACCAATACATGAGGTAATCGTCGTGTGTTTTCCATCCCATACGACTAAAATTTCTTGGTAATTTTAATTCATAAGAAGTATTTATCGTTACACTTTCTCCAGGTGTTAAGGATTTGGGAAGCATGAAATAGATGACATCTTTATTGTTTTTCCAGCTATATAGCTCCATTTTCTTTGATCCAACACCAATTGACAAATCTCTATATCCACCCAGGTCCTCATCTGATGCAAAGTAGAAATCCAAATTGCCAGTTCTTACAGCTTGCTCGCTAAATGCGGATAGTTTATCGGAGAATGCGTTTGCCCATAAGTGGATAAAAAAAGTATCAATAGAGTTCGGGGAGTTATTGGTATAAGTTATGTCTGTTGTTGCAATAATCATATGATTACTATCAAGGCTTGCATTTATTTCAAAGGAAACATCTTGTTGAAAGTATTGTGCTGTGGCAGTGATAGAAATGATTAGAAATAAACCAAGTGTAGATAATAGTCTTAATCCCATATGAAGGTGAACATTTTAGGTCGCCAAGATAGACAAGAAATTAATAATATATATTTGAGTCCACTCCGAAAAGTATCAATTTCTTCAAAATGAATTATTTTGGATGAGAT
>OJIO01000943.1_pt1 | contig 14836 bp, 17 predicted proteins | sample 1595621 | NCBI WGS metagenome assembly OJIO01 (sample SAMN05416776, study PRJEB24817) | seawater metagenome | isolation source: Sea water | place: Canada:Atlantic | collected 2013-07
TATCCTCTTCGTCGGCAGCGTCAGATGTGTATAAGAGACAGCTACATACCAATGCGTATGACGAAGCTATAACAACACCAACTGAAGAAAGTGTTAGAAGAGCAATGGCAATTCAGTTAATTATAAATAAAGAATTAGGTTTAGCTAAAAACGAAAACCCAATTCAAGGGTCTTTTATAATTGAAGAATTAACCGATTTGGTTGAGGAAGCTGTTTTGGCAGAGTTTGATAGAATTACCGAAAGAGGAGGTGTTCTTGGTGCTATGGAAACTATGTATCAACGTAGTAAAATACAAGAAGAAAGCTTGTATTATGAAACTTTAAAGCATAATGGTGAATTTCCAATAATAGGTGTTAACACGTTTTTAAGTAGCTCAGGCTCACCAACAATACAGCCAAAAGAAGTTATTAGAGCCACTGAAGAAGAAAAGCTTTTCCAAATAAAAACTTTAGAGAATCTTCATAAAGCAAACGATACAAAAGCATTATTAAAAAACCTTCAAACAAAAGCTATTCATAACGAAAACATTTTTGAAGCACTAATGGATGTTTGTAAAGTATGTTCACTTGGTGAAATTACATCAGCTTTATTTGAAGTTGGAGGTCAGTATCGAAGAAATATGTAAACTTACTTAAGTTGCTTATCACAAGTGCGATGAGGTAACTTTATAAATTATAAAAAATCCCAACTGTGTTATATAGTTGGGATTTTTGTTGTTAAAAGCCAGGCTATTGGTCGTTAATTTTTGTACTGTATTGTCTTTTAAAGATTGAAATTTACCGCTTATCTAAATAGTTGTGCAGAAGACTTAAAGTGCTCGTAAATTTGTGTTACCCTCAATTTACAAACAGAAGTTTAATCAAAATTATATAGATATGGAAGCTACTTTAAATTATCGTTTTCAGAGAAGATCAAAAAATTATTTCGATTGGCTACTGTACACAATTAAATCTGAAAAATATTTTGAAGCTCAAAGCCAGATTGTGACCTCAGATAGTTATGGTTTAAAATTGAGTCTTTAAACTTTTATAATGTCGACATGCAGGTGTTTTTAATAGTTTTTATCTAAAATATATTGTAAAAACTTAATTATTAAATAAATAGATTTTTTAAGAATTTATTATTTAATTTACTTTACTTTTTATCAATGGGATGAATTTAAAAAACTATCTGCAAGAGCTCAAACGACGTAACGTTTTTAAGTCTGCTTTGGCCTATATTGTTGGATGCTGGGTAATAATTCAAGTTTTAGCTATTACTCTACCTTTATTTAATGCACCTCAATATGTTTTAAAGACAATTTTATTGCTTTTAGTGATTTGTTTTCCAATTTGGCTTATTTTTTCTTGGATTTATGAAGTAACACCAGATGGATTAAAAAAAACTGTAGATGTTGAGCCTACTGAATCTATTACAACTAAAACTAGTGTAAAACTGAATAAAATTATTCTTGCTGCGCTATGTATTGCAATTGTTTTACTAGCTGTAAATATCTTTAAAAACCCAAAAACGGATTTAGTAAGAGATGATAAAAGTAAAGTTATTGTTGATAAGGATAGATCTATTGCAGTATTGGCCTTTGCCGATATGAGTCCGTTAAAGGATCAGGAATACTTTAGTGATGGCATTAGCGAAGAAATATTAAACTTATTGGTAAAGATTCCAAATTTAAAAGTTATCAGTAGGACTTCTTCTTTTTCTTTTAAAGGAAAAGATGTTACAACTACCGAAATAGGTAAAACCTTACATGTAAACCATATTTTAGAAGGAAGTATTAGAAAATCTGGTAATACTCTTCGTATTACTGCACAACTTATAGATGTGTCAACAGGAACTCATGTATGGTCAGAAACCTACGATAGGCCAATGGATGACATATTTAAAATTCAAGATGAAATTGCAGCAGCAGTAACTCAACAACTTAAAGTGAGTTTAATGGGGCAGAGTATTGCGTCTAAAAAAGTCGAACCAGAAGCGTATAATTTGTATTTAAAGGCGAAACAATTGTACGATGCTTCTAATAGAGACGACAATATAAGAGCAGAACAATTGCTGAAAGAGTCTATCGCTATTGATAGTACGTATGCGCCTTCTTGGGTGTTATTGAGTACAGTTTATTTTGATAGTGGTTTAAATTTTGCTTATAAGCCAATTAAAGAGGCAACCATTTCGGCAATAGCAGCTGCCAAAAAAGCTATACGATTGGATCCTAATTATGCTTACGGATATGCAAGATTATCGAAGTATCATATGTTACATTGGGATTTTGAAGCCTCTAACATAAATTTGCAAAAAGCTTTACAGTTGGCACCTAACGATGCGAATGTCATTAGGGAAGTAGCAATTAATTATTTGAATTTAGGTTATCTGGAAAAAAGTATTACTATGCTAGAACAATCCATAGAGCAGGACCCACTCAATTATTTAAGCTATTATAATTTATCGCTTACTTACGCTTGGAACGAGCAATACAATGAGGCAGAGCAGGCTATGAATACGTATTTACAAGCATTTCCAAATTCGGATTCAGGTCATAACTTTATGTCCTTGATTTATTTAGGGCAAAGAAAAGTAGACAAAGCTCATATTGAGATAGAAAAGAGTATTGATCCGTTTTGGAGTTTATATCGAAAATGTATGATCGTGTATGCAGCAGGTGACAAAAAAAAGGCTGATAGGTTATTGAATGGGTTTCTTGCAGAATACAGTATAGATTCATGGCCAAACATTGCTCATGTGTACGCTTTTAGAGGTGATAAGAATAAAACCTTTGAGTGGTTAGATAAGGCATACAGCCATAGGGATACTTCTTTGTTAGAAGTTCTAAATTATCCAGAAATGAAACTTTTATGGGGAGACCCTAGATGGAATAAATTTATTAAAAAATTAGGACTGCCAAAAAATCATGGATTTCATTTAGATTAGTATTACAAAGTCAACATCCAAGTATGTTGCAATTTTTTGAATTTTTTCAACTCACTACGTAAAATTGGTAAATAATCTCTACCATTACTATTACTGCGTTCTAAACGTTTACAATTTTTATAAAGCATGTTAGTTAAACGTTCTAATGTAGCTACATGCTTATGTTTTTTGTCTGAGTAGCGTTCTAATTCAGCACTAACAATTTCTGGTGCTAAATTAACAGATTGCTGTACGATATCTCCTGAAAAGTAAATATTATCATCTTCTGTGCCATCTGGTCTCAAATATGCTAAATCTTGATTAAGGTAAGTGGAGATGCTTCTGGATAATATAATAATTTCCATAGCCTTTTGATATATAGGCAGTTCAGAAAGATGAGATGGGATATTGTAGTACATTTTTAATAGCAATTTCATCAAAATTAGTGACAAGTAATGATTTTAGACAATTGATTTTAAAGTAAAATGCTATATTTGCTTTAAATATTAAGTTTTTTGATTAGTTTTAGTTTAAAATGAATATAGATTCTCTTAATTGGAAGATTTTAAAATGCTTACAGCAAAATGCTAGGCAATCTAATGCGGAAATTGGAAGGCAAGTTGGTATAAGTTCACCTGCAGTTTCCGAACGTATTAAAAGAATGGAAGATGCTGGTATTATTCAAGGTTATAAAACTTCAATATCGCCTTTAGATGCTGGTTATCAATTAAAAGCGCTTATTACTTTACGTGCTTTTATGGGTATGCTTAAACCTTTTTTAGAAAAAGTTAAAACTTATGATGAGGTTTTAAACTGTTATCGTATTACTGGTAATGAAAACATTGTGATGGAAGTAGTTTTAAAAAACCAAAAACACCTTGAAAGTTTTATTGACCAACTTATTATTTATGGTGAGACTAAAACGCAAATTGTATTGTCTCATGTTATAAAGTATAATGAAGTTAAACCAGTAAAGTAATTACTTTACTATAACCAGATGCTTAACTTTATCAAGGTTCCAATCAATAACCAATCCACCAGCTAAACTTTTAGCAATGTCTTTCCCGTAAAGATATTCACATAAATACAAAGCGGCTTCAAAACTTTTTGCTCCACCAGCTGAAGTAATATATTTTCCATCATGTACAAAAAGAACATCTTTTCTAATGTCTAAATCTGGAAACATTTCTCGCATAGCATCTATATCACTTGGAAAAGTTGTAGATACTGCACCATTAAGTAAACCAGCTTTAGCTAATACAAAAGCGCCATCACAATGTGAAGTTACAAATAGAGCTTCTTTATCTACTTTTTTGATAAAATTTAGCATTATATCATCTTTTAAATCAGTATCTAAATGATGTTCAGCACTTGGTACAACCAAGATATCAATTTTTGGCAGCGAATCATTTACATAATTAAAATCTGGAATGATTCGCATACCTTCAAAAGTTGTAATTGTATTATCTGTATTAGCAACTGTAAACACATTCATTGGTTTAATGCTATCTCTAAAAACTGTATGTTGAAAAATATCGAAAGGCGCTGTTAACTCTGTGTTGTATGTGCCATCCATAATTAAAAATGCAACATTATAACGATTAGGTTCTAGCTTTGGAAATACCTTTTCTGTTTTTAACTCAACAATTTTTTCGTCTTTCTTTTCAAAAGAATTACAGCTTATAAATAACAAAGCAAATAGTATATATATAATATTTTTCATAATCATTTTTTAATTATTGAGTCTCACTATTAGATTTCATGAATTTTTTAAGAAGGATTAATAAAACTAATCCAATACACCCTAAAATAACCATTAAAATCCATGTATTATCAAAACCAAGGCTATCAATCATTTGAAAACCAAGATTATGTGCAAATACATGAGATATTGAAAATGCAATACTATATAAGGCCATATATTCTCCTTGAAGACCTCGTTTAGATCGCTTTAAAGAAAATGCATTTGAAAATGGAAATACAATCATCTCACCAAAAGTGACAATTATCATACTAACTACTATTAAAACAATTAATGTGTTATACATTAAAAACAAGTAACTCACAGTAGTTAATAATAAGCCAAAAATCATTAAACCAACTTTTGTATATCCTTTCTGTTCCAGCCACTTTATGAGTGGCATCTCAAATACAAAAATTAGAATACCATTTAAGGCCATTAATAATCCGATTTCAAATTCTGATAAACCAACGCCTTTTTTATAAAAGTAAGGAAGTGTTGATAGAAATTGTAAGAAGACAACGCCAAAAATTACCATGGCAAAGAAAAATATCAAAAATGGTTTGTCTTTATATGCAGATTTAGGGTTAGGATTAATTTCCATATCTAATATTTTTGCCTTTTTAGGATGCAAAACATTAAGCAATACAATAGCTGCAATCATACAAGTAATGCCATCTACCCAAAATAAGCCTCCATAACTCATAGTTGTAATAATTAATCCTCCAATAGCAGGACCAGCAGAAAAACCAAGGTTTATAGCTAAACGAATTAAGGTCACACTTCGAGTTTTATTTTCGTGTTTACTATAAGCACTTAATGCAACAAACATAGCAGGTCTAAACATGTCTGCAACTGTCATAAGTATAAAAATACCAATACAAATACTTGTAAAAGTGTTTAAAAACTGAAAGCCAATAAATAAAAGTCCACTTAATAAAAGACTAAAAACCATTACTTTATAATAGCCAATCATGTCTGTGAGCTTACCGCCAATCCATGAGCCTGCTATAGAGCCTAATCCAAAAGCAGTCATAATCCAAGCAACATCATCTAAAGAGAACTCTAGATTTGTAGTTAAATACAGAGACAAAAATGGGATAACCATTGTGCCAGCTCTGTTAATAAGTGTTACAAGTGCAAGCCACCAAACTTCTTTAGATAATCCTCTAAATGTATTTATGTAGCCATGACCTAAATTGTAGTATAAATAATTAAAAAGTTTCATTTTTGATTTATTAGTATAAAAATAAAAAGTCCAACATCAATGTTGGACTTTTATATATAGTATTATTAAATATTTACATCGTCATAATATATAATGTGTCCAACTCTTAGTGTAAGAGGTATATTGTACCTTATTAATTCTGACGTTGTTACACATTGTTTTTTTGTGTTTTGAAACTCAAAGCTAAATAAAATAATTGGAAGTTGTATTTTTGAATTGAAAAAAATAAAAATGAAACATCCATAACTATTTTTTTATGCACAGTAAATGATAATATGGATGTTCCATCTGACCATAAAAAACAATAAATATTAATAAATGAAACAAATTATAATTCTCTTATTATTTATTTCAGCCTTAAGTTGCGGACAAAGTAAGCAGCCTATTTTGGGTGAAACTGAATTTCAACGTGAAATAAATTCAGAATATAAAGATGCTTCTAAATCGCCATTAAAGGAAAAAGATAGAGAGAAGTTTAAAGGATTAGATTTTTTTAAATTTGATTCTGTTTATGTGGTTACTGCCAAATTTGTAAGGACTGTCGATGAGCAGCCTTTTAAAATGAAGACAACTACTGATAGACTTCCTGAATATGTAAAATACGGAGAATTGATTTTTGATTTGAAGGAAAAACCATTCAAATTAAATATCTATCAAAACCAAGATTTAATAAAAAAAGAAGGCTTTGAAGACTACTTGTTTTTGCCTTTTTTAGATAATACAAATGGAGAAGAAAGTTATGGTGGAGGACGCTATATAGATATGCGAATTCCTGATGGAGATACAATAATTGTTGATTTTAATTCTGCGTATAATCCATATTGTGCCTATAACGAAAAGTATTCTTGCCCAATTGTACCAAGAGAAAACTATTTAGATACTGAAGTAAGAGCAGGAGTAAAGGCTTTTAAAAAGCATTAAGCTTTCACCAAATACATTCCTAAGAAAACAGCTAAAAATCCAATTACAAAACTAGCTATTGTATAAATCGCAAAACTTGTTAAGTCGCCAGTTTTTAAAAACACATGGTTTTCATAAGCAAAGGTTGAAAACGTTGTAAAACCACCACAAAACCCTGTTGCTAGTAAAAGAGTCTGATTTTCAGTTAGAGTATTGTTTTTTGCTGCCAAACCTAAAATAATTCCTATAAGTAAACTACCAATTATATTGGCAGCAAACGTACCATACGGAATTCCGTTTTCTGAACTGTTGAGGTATTTGGCAATTATAAACCTAAGTACACTACCAAATCCACCACCAATAAAAACTAATAGGAGTTGTTTCAATTCTGCTCTGTTTCGGTTACTTGTTCTTTAATTGGTATGTATATTTCAGTAACCCAATCGGAAGGATTTGGATAACTACCAGGATCGTTAGTATAAATTTCAAAAGGCTTCATTTCTGATGCTTCTAAATTATTATCTTTTAAGTGTTTCATTGCAATTTCCCATGCTTTACCAAGGTTTGTATAATTGCCTTTTAGTGTCGTTTTAAGTACTCTGGTTTTATCCATGTAGCCACATAATACATTACTATCATCAGCTATAATTACTTTGTCTCTAACAGGAATTGCATTACTCATAATTACATTTCCATTTCCAATACTCATTTCATTGTAAATAGTAAAAGGCATTCCGCTTTGAGGAATATTATGCTCTCCCATATAATTCATAATTTCAGCATACTGTTTTGCCATAGTATTGCTAATATTGCTAGATGTTGCTGATGTGGTTTTAAACATATAAAATCCTCCACCATATTCTGTAATACCATCTACTTTTACAGTATACTCGCTCATACTTTTTACAACAACACTATCTAGTTTTTCTAAGCTACGCTCATAATGTGGTCCGATTTGTTTTTCCATTCCACCCATAATAATGGCAAAGGCTTTAAAGCCAAAAGGCAAATCTTTACCAGAAATTTTCCATGTTACATCTGTTGCTCCATGACCATTAGGTTTAAAAGTCCATGAAACATCTGAAGATGGAAAATCAGCAAACTGCATAGTTTGTTCAATACTTTGCGGTTCATTAGCATGTATTGTTTTCATAACGCCAACACCATCTTTATCTTCCCAAGTATATGAGCCACCTACACCTTTAGTTTGTTCTGGATACGTAATTTTTAAATCAGGATCCATTTCAACCCAAGACGACCAACTTTCCCAATTTTTAAAATCAATAACATTATTATAAATCACAGAAGAAGGTGCTTTTATGGTTCGAGTTCTTTCAACAGTAAAAGTGTTAGGTTGCACTGCAACATAAATCGAAAAACCGATAATTAAAACTAGAATTAAAAATAGGATGTACTTAAATGCTTTCATTTTCTTAGATGGGTTGGAGAATTACCCAAAGATAATCAATTTATGATTATCTAGCGAAAGCCCACAAATACCAACAGTTATCAATAAAATTGATAATTAAATAACTGATAATTAGATGGTTTAATCTGAAAGAAAAGGATTACTTAAAAACAGATTTTATAAAAAGAATAAATAAAATAAACGAAATAAATACAACAAGCACCCAAACACTGCCTTTATAGTACTTTTTATGAAGTTTAAGATCTTTTCGGTAAGTGTAAATTAATGTGGTTATAAAAGCAACTGCAAATAAAATACCGAAAACCCATTGACCTTTTGTAAACATATAGCTATTTTTACGCTAAATTAAGTCAATTAAAATGAAGAACAAAATAGAAGCTGTTAAAGCATTTCATACAGCATTTAAAATAGGTCACAGAGAAACTCCAAAAGCTAGTTTAGGACTAGAAAAAAACACACTTCGTTATAAGCTAATGCGTGAGGAAAATGAAGAGTATCTTGAAGCTGCAAACAACGACGATTTAGTTGAAGTTGCTGATGCTTTAGGCGATATGCTTTACATACTTTGTGGTACAATTATAGAACATGGCTTACAACATAAAATTGAAGAAGTTTTTGACGAAATACAACGTAGCAATATGAGTAAACTAGGTGAAAATGGCGAACCAATTTACAGAGAAGATGGTAAGGTTTTAAAAGGTCCTAATTACTTTAAACCTAACATTGCAGAGATATTAAACAAATAAAAAAAGAAGCCAATTGGCTTCTTTTTTTATGACTTATAATTTATACTTTAAATCTCCAACCGTGTTTATCTTCCGATAAGTTGTGTTGTATATTTAAAATGTAATCTTTTATTTGTAGCGCATAAGAATTATCTAATTCAGGTAATTCAAACACATCGCCTCCATGCTCAAAAGCAGCAATAGGGCTAATTACAGCAGCAGTACCAGCACCAAAAATTTCTTTTAAGCTTCCATTGGCAGCAGCTTCTTTTATTTCTTTAACGCTTACAGGTCGTACTTCAACTTTTAAATTATGGTCTTCAGCAACTTGTATAACACTTTTACGAGTAATACCATCTAAAATTCTATCAGATGTAGGAGCAGTTATTAAAGTATCATTTACTCTAAAGAAAATATTCATAGTACCTGCTTCTTCAAGATACTCATGTGTATTGGCATCTGTCCATATAATTTGCTGATATCCTTTTTTGTTAGCCAAATTAGTAGGATAAAACTGTGCAGCATAGTTACCAGCAGCTTTAGCAAAACCAACACCTCCATTGGCAGATCTACTGTATTTTTCGGCAAATAAAACACGCAATTTAGCTGTATAATAAGCTTTTGCAGGAGAGCAAATAATCATAAATCTATAGTTGTTTGCTGGTGAAGCCGATATTGCAGGCTCTGTAGCAAATACAAACGGACGTATGTATAATGAGTTTCCTTTTCCTTTTTTTATCCACGCTTTATCCATGTTTAAAAGTGTGGTTAATCCTTCAAAAAAGTATTCTTTAGGAAATTCAGGAATTGCTAACCTTGCGGCCGATTTATTAATACGCTCAAAATTGTCGTTTGGTCTAAATAGCCAAGCATCTCCATTGTCGTCTTTATAACCTTTCATACCTTCAAAAACAGCTTGTCCGTAATGGAAAACTCTAGCAGAAGGTTCAATAGTTATAGGTTGATATGGTACTATTTTTGGTTGTTGCCATTCACCATCTACATAATCACAATAAAACATGTGGTCAGTGAATGTTCTTCCAAAAACTAAGTTGTCAAAATCTACATCGTTAATTCGTGATTTCTCTGACTTTACGATATCGATTTCGTTGGTTGATATTTTTGTCATCGTTTTTGTTTTTCAGCAGCAAATTTAGGTAAATTAAGCTGGATAAAAAACCTAAAACAGTTTTTAAAAAAATGTATATTTGTAGTTACATAATTTTAAATAATTTAACACAATCATGAAGAAAATAGTAAGCATATTAGCAATTACATTAGCATTAGTGTCTTGTAAAGACAACGATAAAAAACCTGAAACTCAAGAAATTGAAAAGCAAGAGGTAAATTATACTTCAGTTGGAATGGAAATTAATGACGCAGATGCACTTCCTGCAGCGCGTATGGCAGAACACTACAAAGCAATGAAAGTTGGTGATACTGTAAACTCTAAAATGATTGGTAAAGTTGAAGAGGTTTGTCAATCAAAAGGTTGCTGGATGAAAGTTGATTTAGAAAATGGCGAGCAAGTAATGGTTAAGTTTAAGGATTATGCTTTTTTTATGCCTAAAGATTTAGCAGGTAAAGAAGTAGTACTTAACGGAAAAGCTTTTGTTAACGAAGTTCCTGTTGATGAACAACGTCATTATGCTGAAGATGGTGGAGCAACTCCTGAAGAAATAGCAGCAATTACAGCACCTAAAAAAACATTTTCGTTTGAAGCTGATGGTGTGTTGATTAAACAATAGGTTTGCAACGCAACATTATAACAACCGCAGACGGTTCAAAAACTATACATATACAAGAGTGGGATGAGCATTATCATTCTATTCATGGCGCAATACAAGAAGCAAACCATGTGTTTATAAAACATGGTTTGCTTTTTTTTGTTGAACAATTTACACAGCAACCAATTAAAATTTTCGAAATTGGTTTTGGTACAGGTTTAAATGCTTTACTAACCTTACTTAATGCCAAACAACTTAATGTGACTGTAGATTATGTAGGTGTTGAAGCATATCCTATTACAAATCAAGAAATCGAAGCACTTAATTATAGTGAGCAATTATTGGTCAATAAAAAAGACGATACTTTTAATAAACTTCACGAATGTACTTGGGAAGAAAACCATAATATTACACCTGAGTTTACACTTACAAAGCAGAAAAAATTCTTTAATGATATTGAAGATAAAAACACTTATAATCTTATTTATTTTGATGCTTTTGGAGCTAAAGTGCAACCAGAATTATGGACAGAAGACATCTTTAAAATCATGTATAATGCCTTAAAACCAGATGGCGTTTTAGTAACCTATTCAGCAAAAGGAAGTGTTAGGCGAGCAATGATAGCAGTTGGTTTTTTGGTCGAAAAGCTACCTGGTCCTCCTGGTAAACGTGAAATGCTTCGTGCTAGAAAGAAACAAAACCTTTAAAGTTTAGTTAAATCTGTTAAATCCACATTAAAGTCACAATCAATGGCATTAGCATTTAGTAACTTTACATAAAAAGTAAACATGAGGGTTTTAATAACAGGAGCGACAGGATTGGTAGGGAAAGCCATTGTAAAACAATGCCATAAAAAAGATATCGCTGTTCATTATTTAACAATGTCAAAAAGCAAGCTTACCACACAAGAAAATTATAAAGGTTTTTATTGGAATCCGAGTGAGAATAAAATTGATACTGCTTGTTTTGAAGGTGTCGATGCCATTATCAATTTAGCAGGAGCAACCATCTCTAAACGTTGGACACCAAGCTATAAAAAAGCCATTCTTAATAGCAGACTACAATCGTTAAACGTATTAAAAGAAGCACTTGGCAAGCAAAATCATAGCGTAAAACAACTTATTTCGGCAAGTGCAATAGGTATTTATCCAGACTCGCTAACTAATTATTACGATGAGAATAGTACAGAAGTATCCTCAACATTTTTAGGGCAAGTGGTTAGCCAATGGGAAGCTGCAGCTAACGCATTTACAAGCCTAAATATAAACGTAGCCAAAGTACGAATTGGACTAGTTTTAGATGAAACCGAAGGCGCTTTACCACAAATTGTAAAACCAATTGGTTTTGGTATGGGAGCTGCTTTTGGCTCTGGCGACCAATGGCAATCGTGGATACATATTACAGATTTAGCGAGGCTTTTTGTGTATGTACTAAAGTATAATTTAGAAGGTGTTTACAATGCTGCTGCACCAAACCCAGTAACCAATGCTGAGCTTACCAAAGTAATAGCCAAAACAATGTACAGACCATTGTGGTTACCAAACATACCAAAAACAGTTATGAAACTGGTATTAGGCGATATGCATATATTATTATTTGAAAGCCAACGCGTAAGTGCTAAAAAAATAGAAAATAAAGGCTTTAGTTTTAACTACCACCATTTACAACCAGCAATTGAAGATTTGTTGCAGTAAATTTTGAAGATTCGTTTAACGTTTAGTGTATGATTAGTTGCGTGGTTTAGCAACTAATTTAGTAAACAAATACTTGCCATAGCAATTAATTATACACTGTGTTGTGTGTAGTTTTTTTAATGCATTATTGAATCCAACGCCGTTCCATTATCATAATTTACTATTTTTGTTAATTTACCATTTTTGTCATAATAGCTTAATTTTCCATCATATAATCCGTCGTTAGCATTTCCTTCCAATTGTTTTATTCCAGAATCATAATATATAGTAAATAGTCCTTGATGCTTATTATTTTTTTTGACTGAACGCTCAATAACAACTCCTTTTTTATTGTAAATTGTTAAATTTCCATTTGCCTCTAAATCTATAAAGTCAACAACAGCTTTTAATTCACCGCTTTCATAATAAACGAACTCTTTACCTGATGATTTCATAGTTAAAGTGTCCAAGTTGTTTATTTGAAGTCTTTTAATGTGTCCATTTTCAAAAAAGGACTTACACGTGTCAATTCTTTCACCATTCCAATAATTTCTGTCCGACTCAACAATTCCACTTTTGTAATAATATTTCATAGCTCCGTGAAGTTCTCCATTTTTAAGATGATTTTCTTCTTCTAATTCTCCACTTTCATAATAGTGAAAAGCCTCTCCATTCTGTTTTCCTTGAACATAATTTAACTTGCTTTGGAGATTTCCATTTTCCCAATAATCTTCTCTAACTCCGTTCAACGTGTCGTTAACATATTCAACAATTTGTTTTATAGTTTCACCATCTTCTCTATAGAATATCCATTTACCTTGATTCATATTATTTTCAATAAATCCTTCAGACTGTAGCAATCCAATATTAGAATGATAACCTTTGTAATATCCATCTTCATATATTGTATTAAATACTGTGTCGGATTTATAAGTAGTCGTTCGGTTAAGTTTATCTTCTTTGTTAAAGTATTTTATTATACGATTAGGAAAGCTGTCAACAACTATTAATTCAGCGTACCTGTTTCCATTTGGAAAGAAATAGGTCGAATTTGATTTAGGCAGCTTTATTTCCAATTCAGGATTTATTTTTTGCCATTTTCCAGCTTTTCCATTTTCTTGGTAGAAAACATAATTTTCATTTCTAAAATTTTCATTAGAAATATCGTCTTTGCAAGAAGATAGAGTGATTAAAATCAGCACGAAACTCGTTGTTCCAATTAGCCAAAATGTTTCTTTTTTCTTCAATTTTTTAATTCAGATTACGGTTTTTGGGACATTATGCACAATGCAACGATATGGATTGTTTTAATTGTCTATATCAATACAAACGAAGATAAATTTTTAAAACCAAAAAAACTATACGTAGTTCTACGTAATTTTCACATAAAAAAAAGTTAGTGACATTTTGACATTTTAGTAATAATGGCAGTACTTTTGCAAACTCACATCAGAGATACAAATGTGTTTTAAACTATGAGCAAAAAAGAGAACAAAGAAAAAGCAAACGATAGCCAGGTTAATGAAGAGGTAAACAACGCTACACAAGTAGAAGAACTTAGTGTTGAAGACCAGTTAAAAGAAGACCTTGCCAAAGAAAAAGACAAGTTTATGAGGTTGTTTGCTGAGTTTGAAAACTATAAAAAACGAACAAGCAAAGAGCGTATTGAGTTATTTAAAACTGCTAGCGAAGATTTAATGAAATCTATTCTGCCAGTTTTAGACGATTTTGAACGTGCACTGACACATATTGAAGACGATAAAGAAGCTGAAGATTTACGTAAAGGCGTATTGCTTATTTATCAAAAACTGCTATCTACGTTAGAGCAAAAAGGATTAACTAAAGTTGAGGTAAAAGCTGGTGATGCGTTTAATGCAGACGAGCACGAAGCTATTACCCAAATTGCTGCACCAACCGACGACCTAAAAGGTAAAATTGTTGATGTGGTTGAAAAAGGTTATAAATTAGGCGATAAAGTAATTCGTTTCCCTAAAGTGGTTACAGGATTTTAAATAGTTATTATTAAGATTACCGAACTATCGGAAACGAAAAATATATTTTAATGAAACATTTGTAATTCTTATTATATCAATTATAAAAATGATTAAAAGATGTTACATGTGACCATTAAAAAACAATATAAATAAGCACATGAAAGAAGATTTTTACGACATACTAGGAGTTTCAAAAAGCGCAACACCAGATGAAATAAAAAAGGCTTACAGAAAAAAAGCTTTAAAATATCATCCTGATAAAAACCCTGATGATAAGTCTGCTGAAGAAAAGTTTAAAAAAGCAGCCGAAGCTTATGAGGTGTTAAGCGATCCAGATAAAAAGGCACGTTACGACCAGTTTGGTCACCAAGCATTTGAAGGTGCTGGTGGTTTTGGTGGTGGTGGCGGAATGAATATGGATGACATATTCAGCCAGTTTGGTGATATTTTTGGTGGTGCCTTTGGTCTGTCTCTTATACACATCTGACGCTGCCGACGAAGAGGATAGTGTAGA
>OJIO01000949.1_pt1 | contig 14755 bp, 7 predicted proteins | sample 1595621 | NCBI WGS metagenome assembly OJIO01 (sample SAMN05416776, study PRJEB24817) | seawater metagenome | isolation source: Sea water | place: Canada:Atlantic | collected 2013-07
CTTCTGCGTTAAAAAGCCTCGCCTATGCGCTGCATTGCCTACGTTTTTTGCCTTGGAGAGAGAATAAATATCAGCGCTTAAAAACGTACTTTATTAATGTAACATTCCTTATTAGAATAGATATTAATGCTGAAAAATATTGAAGTAGAAGAAACTATCTAACCTCCAAAATAGCTTTTGCAGGATTGATCATTCTACCCGTTAAATGGTTGGCTTTTGTCTTGGTACCAGTGTCCTCCAATATTTTAAAAGCTTGCTTTGTAGTTAAGCTAGGTTTTAATGATCTCATTACTGCGACCAATCCAGAAACATGGGGTGCAGCCATACTGGTTCCATCAAAAGTAGCATATTTTCCACCTTTCCAAGTAGAAGGGATACTAGTGCCAGGAGCTGCTATTCCGTAATTTGTATTGGTTATATAATTAGAAAATTGTGCTTTGTTCAAACTTTTATCTAATGCCGTTACTGTAATTACAATCTCAGAATTCGCAGGAACTATTTGAGAAGCATCTCCTGCATTATTGCCTGCTGCAGCTATGATGATTACATTGTGATCTTCTGCATATTGGAGCGCTGCGTCGTAAGCTTCTTCTTTGATTTGGGTTGATTTGCCTCCAAGAGACATGGAGATTACATCTGCGCCAGCATCTACTGCCTCGATGATTCCTTCTACGATTCTTGCTTGTGTGCCAAATCCGAAGTTATTCATCACTTTGACGCTACTTACTGTGACCCAATCACTACCAGGAGACATAGATGCTATACCTATTCCATTGTTTGATATAGCGGATGCTACACCGGCGCAATGAGTACCATGGCCATTTCCATCAGATTCATTTCCACTGACGTCGTTTGATTTATGTCTCAAGAAGTTAGAGCCTATATCTTCATGATTAGGATTTACACCACTATCTAGAATGAATAGTTTGGCAGTTCTTACAGGTCTATATTTAGATTTCTGAAATAGGGGATAGTAATCCTGCATGTTAAGTGCAGCCATATTCCATTGCGAATCGGCCATAGGGTCAGAAACAGCATTTGAAAATTTTGTCTTTCCTACTTTTTGAGTACTCGAAACAGGATCAAGCCTTAATATCTCATTAGGTTCTATCCATTCGACTCCTTCTTGTTGACTTATATCGCTGATGGCCAAATTAATATCATAACCTTCATTAATATCGATTTTATAAAAATCATCTAGCTCTGTACTTTCAGAATCCTTTGGTTTTAGAAGTGGATGTACATTATTAATAAATGAAAGGCCTTTTAAATCTTTTATTATTGATTTAGAATCATGGTGATCTAATTCTACTATCAATTCTGCTTCTTGATCCATTTTTATACTTGGATCTAAAGTCGTGTGTGGATTTGAAAAATAGAGATTAAGACCTACGGCAGCCATAACCACAGCTCCAACCTGAGCTATTTTATTCTTGCTTAATGATATCAGTATGAAACCAAGTATAGAAAGTCCAAACAATACAGATAAACCTTCAAAAATCTTAGTGTCTAATCTGCTAGGAACCCCTAATATCGTAAAAACCCAAAAGGCAAAAGCTGCCATAAATGAAAAGCCCAATATCGGACTTAACGACTTATTCTTTTTGAAAACATTCCAAAAACCGAATGTAAATATGAGTATGTTATATAATATCATAATAGTATCTTAAATCATCATTCCATTTAATCCATTAAACTCTTATGCTGTTACGTATCTATGACTACAAATTTAACAGATGGTTACTAATTTTAGTCAAAATATAGATGAGTAAACCACTTTTAACTATGAATGGCATATCATACGACAACTATCAAGGATAAATAAGCAATGAATAAACAAAGGATACATTATAAAAATTTATATTTTTGCAGCTTCTTAAAGACGAACAGCAATACAAACAAGAAATAAAATGGAAAATAAATCACCGGAAAAAGTACATTGCCTTATCATTGGATCAGGACCTGCTGGTTATACAGCGGCAATATATGCAGCTAGAGCAAATATGAAACCTATTCTATATACAGGTAAAGAACCAGGTGGTCAACTTACGATTACCAATGATGTAGAGAACTATCCTGGGTACCCTGACGGTGTAATGGGCCCTGAAATGATGGAAATGTTCAGGAAGCAGGCCGAAAGATTCGGAACTGAGGTTAGATATGAAATGATCAATAAAGTAGACTTTAGTGGTGACAAACATAAAGTATGGTCAGAAACTGGTCATGAAATCGAAGCGGATTCTGTTATAATCTCTACTGGTGCAAGTGCAAGATGGCTAGGGTTAGAGTCAGAAACTAAACTAATGAACAAAGGTGTATCTGCATGTGCAGTTTGTGACGGATTTTTCTTCAGAGGAAAAGAAGTAATCATCGTTGGTGCAGGAGATACCGCTGCTGAAGAGGCTACTTATCTAGCGAAACTTTGTACGAAAGTACACATGGTTGTAAGAAGAGATGAAATGAGAGCTAGTAAGATCATGCAACAAAGAGTGTTGGATGCTGAAAATATAGAAGTATATTGGAACACTGAAACTGTAGAAGTATTAGGAGATGATGAAGTGATAGGTGCTAAAGTAAAAAATAACAAAACGGGAGAAGAAAGTGTTATTGATGCGAGCGCATTCTTTGTAGCGATCGGTCATAAACCAAACACATGGATCTTCGAAGATTATCTTGATATGGATGATGCAAAATACTTAATCACAAAGGCTGATACTACTCAGACGAATGTAGAAGGTGTTTTTGCAAGTGGAGATGCTCAAGATAATGTATACAGACAGGCGGTTACAGCTGCTGGTACTGGATGTATGGCAGCTTTAGATGCAGAAAGATATCTTGCTGCAAAAGGAATCTTGTAGAGAGGTGTTAATTTGTAGAGTTGTAATATTTGTAGAGTTATGAAGTTAACACCAAAACATCGATACAAACGAACAACTATACAAAATTGAAATAAAAGAAAGGCCTAACCTTTTGAAAAAGTAGAAGATTGTTTTTGACAATTTAAAGGCGACTGATGAAAGCCTTATAACCAACAAATTTTTAGAAAATGTCAAAGTTTAGAAAAGGAGTTTTACACGGTGATGAAGTCACTGAATTATTTGATTACGCTAACAAGAACAATTTTGCTCTTCCTGCTGTAAATGTAGTGGGTACAAATACTGTTAATGCAGCTTTAGAAACAGCAAGAGAGGTAAATTCTCCTATCATTGTTCAGTTTTCTAATGGTGGATGTGTTTTCTACGCTGGTAAAGGATTGAGCAACGAAGGTCAGCAAGCTGCTATCTTAGGTGGTATCTCTGGTGCTATGCATGTTCATAATCTTGCAGAAGCATATGGTGTCACAGCGATACTTCATACAGATCATTGTGCAAAGAAATTACTTCCTTGGATCGATGGATTATTGGATGCAAGTGAGGCACATTTCGAAGCGAATGGTTATCCGTTGTATAGTTCTCACATGATTGATCTATCAGAAGAGCCAATCGAAGAGAATATAGAAATCTGTAAAGGATACCTAGAGAGAATGGCTAAGATGGGCATGACACTAGAAATAGAACTAGGTGTAACGGGCGGTGAAGAAGATGGTGTAGACAATACAGATATCGATTCTTCTAAATTATACACGCAACCAGAAGAAGTAGCATATGCATACGAAGAGCTAAGTAAAGTAAGTGATAAGTTTACGATTGCAGCAGCTTTCGGAAATGTACATGGTGTATACAAGCCAGGTAATGTAGAGCTAACACCGAAAATTCTTAAGAATAGTCAGGAATTTGTAGAGAAGAAATTCAACACTGCTCCACAACCTATCAACTTTGTATTCCACGGTGGATCAGGATCATCAAAAGAAGAGATCAGAGAAGCAATCGAATATGGTGCAATCAAAATGAACATCGATACAGATCAGCAATGGGCATTCTGGGATGGGATCAGAGCTTACGATGAAAAAAATCATGATTACCTTCAATCTCAAATCGGATCTCCTGATGGTGATGATTCTCCAAACAAAAAATATTACGACCCAAGAAAATGGTTGAGAGCAGCGGAAGAGTCCTTTATTACAAGACTCACACAAGCATTTGATGATTTGAATTGTATGAATAGAAATGCATAATTAATCTGCGCATTTATTTAGGAAATATGAAAGCATCCAGCATTGAATTGTTGGGTGCTTTTTAGTTTTGTGGAGCACGTAGGCACAATATGTAAAGAGCAAAAGTTGAATTAATACACCCACTTATAATATTACTTGAAAACTATCAAAGTTAAAAATCACCGAAATCTTTTTCTTTTTCGAGTACGCCATCACTAGTGTAATAAGACAAAACTCCCTTTTTCTTCTCTATTGGAATAAGTCCTTTACGGATTTCGATTTTTTCTTCATAGGTTTCAGAATCAATTGTTGAAATTGTATCATCAAAAAACTTTTCCACAATACCATATATACCTTTTACCATGAGGGTTCCATCACAATTATATTTTGTGTATCCACCATTTTTTAGCGAATTCTTTATATCAAAATGTTCTATAGTTTTGTTATTTGCAATTATTGTTGTGCTTGTTCCATTTTCTCTGTAGATAACAAATTCAAATTTGAATTTGAATTTGTTACTTTCATCTAATTCTAAATCAAATTGAGTTGACTTGTAATTAATCGAAATTGAGTCGGATTTATACTTAAAATTTAGGGGTTTTACTTTTTCGTAAACACTATTTGGCCTATTGCTAAAATCATGCAAGTATACGCGGTTGTCATCGTAAAAACACCAATCACCAACCCCTTAACGACTTTTTTATTTTTTTGTTGGAGACTTCTTTAATAGCGTATTCACCTTGAGTTATTGTATCCTCATTGCAATTTAATTCTATATAGTTTCCAACTACAAACTCAGCCTGTTTTCTATACTTTTTGAATATTGAGAATTCCATTTTGTGGTTATATATTACTTCGAAATTTTGAGAATATTTGGTCTTTTCAGGAAATGGAATAATAATTTTATGACTATTTTTATCTATCCAGTCAATATTAAACATTGGGTGCTTGCCACTGTATTTATTGTCGAAATTATAAAAACCTTTGAAACATTTCCATCTATATTCTTTTTGGTTTGTTTCATTCGATATGCTCACAGTATCTTCTCCAAAATGCTTTAAAAGACCATTTATTATTTCTAGATCTTCTGTAAGTGGCATTGTAGAATCACAAGAAAATTGGCCATAACAATAAGGAGAAGTTAATATGAAGAAAACAAAGAGATAGATAATTTTCTTAAGGTGATTTTATCGTGCTGGTTAATTTATGATTTGTAAATATAGTTTTAATCATAACTAATGCATATTATGATCTTAGTGTATCACCATTTCTTAATTATGAGTGTACCATTTATTAAGAAACATTACCTTCTATCATAAATCGAATCTCATGATGGTGATGATTCTCCAAACAAAAAATAATACGACCCAAGAAAATGGTTGAGAGCAGCTGAGGAGTCTTTTATCACAAGATTCACTCAAGCATTCGATGATTTGAATTGTATGAATAGAAATGCATAATTAATCTGCATTTCTTAAGGAAATATGAAAGCATCCAGCATTGATTTGTTGGGTGCTTTTTTTTGTTGTGCTCTAATACTTTTTTACTAAATTTACTTAAGCGCAAACTTTACATGAGGTATTGTACGTGTTTACAATACAGGTATTTATACTGTAATAAATTATGACTTAAGGAGCTATTTTTTAACTTAGAAGTTTAGGTTCAATTCGAACTAAATTTATTTTATTAACCTCAAAATTCATAATTATGTCTGATACTTTTAAAGATGGTTTCTATTTGAGAAACCTTTCATACGTTAATGATGCTATTCCATTAAGACTTGTAGCTTATAATGCAAACAAAGTATTATTAAAGCAGTCCGCACCAGCAATTCCTTATCCAGAGACTAGATTTGTTTCTACTAAACATATTGGAGAAATAGATTTTATAAATGTTCTAATATTTTTTGATACAGAGAACTTTACAGCACCAACAGGGATGAGTATTATAAAAGGTCAAAGTGGTGGCGGCGGAAGTTTTGGTGTAAATATAGGAGGAAATGAATTTAGTGTTGGGGTGAGTGCTACGGTTACAACAGCATTTGCACAGCATATAGGAGCAATGCAGATAGTATTAGAACCACATAAATTTGTAAATGGACTATCAGCTCGATACGCATCATGGGAAATTATTGCAAAAAAAGGTGATCCAGATAAGACTGATGAACCTTATGTTTTTTCTTATAAGAATGTTACATGGCCACAAGGACCTACAATTGGCTCTTAGTATTCTGTAAATTGAAATAAGAGGGTTAGGGAATTGAATTCCAACCCCTCTTTTTAATTTTTGTCCTTGTTAAAAACTAGCAAGGTCTCACTTGCAATGAGGAGTGCTTTTTATATAATTAATTACTCTCCAGTTGATGAAAGGCCGTACATCTTCAACAAACTAAAGAAGCTTAGGCATTTTTACATCGGTATTTATTGTCTAGATAAACAAAATCTGAATATCTATTCCTATATTAGGAATAGATATTTAAATCAATAATTATGAAAACAAAATTAATAGTCCCAATCTTAGCTACCATATTCCTCTCTTGCTTTCCAAAATCAACTGAGGCGATGAATAAAGAAATGGCGATTACTTCTCAGCAATTAGACGAAAAATCTATCAATATTGCGTACCCAAGCAATCATTATAATGAAGTCTTAGATGGCAGATTGGTTCTATTGATCTCATCTCACAATGATTCAGATCTCAGATTTCAATTGAGTGATAATGTAAATTCGTGCCAAGCATTTGGTATGGATGTAGAAAATTGGAATCCCAACACTTCACAGACTTTTGATTTATCATCATTTGGCTATCCTATCCAAAATTTTAATGACATCCCTACTGGAGAGTATTTTATTCAGGTATTGTTTCACAAGTATGAGATATTTAATCGGTCAGATGGACATCTTGTAAAACTACCGATGGACAGAGGTGAAGGTCAGCAATGGAATAGAGCTCCTGGAAACGTCTACTCGACTTCTCAAAAAATGAACATCAACGGAGATGTTTTGGGTGCACTGAGTATCTCAATGGATCAAATCATTCCGCCGATCGAAGAACCAAAAGATACTAAGTACATTAAGCATATAAAGATGAAGAGCAAAATGCTTAGTGATTTTTGGGGCAGAGATATCTATCTAGGAGCTCATGTTTTACTTCCAGAAGGGTTCGATGAACATCCTGATGTTAGATATCCTCTTGCAATAATGCACGGTCATTTTCCTAAAGACTTTGGCGGTTTCAGAACTACTCCGCCAGATCCCAATTTAAAAGCAGAATATAGTTCTAGATTTAAGATAGATGGTTACAATCGTATTGTGCAGCAAGAAGCATACGATTTTTATAAGGAATGGACAGGACCTGACTTCCCTCGAGTACTTGCCGTCAAGATTCAGCACCCTACACAATATTATGATGACTCATATGCTGTGAACTCAGAAGCACAAGGACCTTACGGAGATGCGCTCACATATGAACTTATACCATACGTCGAGAAGATGTTTAGAGGAATCGGTGAAGGTTGGTCGAGATTTGTCTATGGAGGTTCTACAGGAGGTTGGGAAGCACTAGCCGTACAAGTCAAGTATCCAAAGGAATATGGCATGTGCTTCGCAGCATGTCCTGACCCAATAGATTTCAGAGCCTACTGTCTTGTAAATATTTATGAAGACGAAAATGCTTATTACAAAAAAGGACAATTTAGAAAAACTATGGTCGCTGGTCATAGGGACTATCTCGGTAATGTAGATGCTATGCTTAAAGATATGAACTATCGTGAAATAGTCCTCGGTAGCAAAGGTAGATCTGGGCAACAATGGGATATTTGGGAAGCCACTTACTCTCCAATCGACGATGAAGGATATCCAAGACGAATCTGGGATAAGGTAACTGGTAAAATCGATAAAGAGGTAGCTGCATATTGGAAAGAAAATTATGACCTAGCCTACATCATGAAACGAGATTGGAATAAACATGGTAAAGACTGGGAAAATAAAATCCATCTCTACTGCGGAGATATGGATAACTACTATCTCAACAATGCGGTTTATCTGGCAGAAGAAATATTACAAGAAACTTCTGCTCCCCACTACAATGGCGAAGTAGATTACGGTGATAGAGCTGAGCACTGTTGGAATGGTGATCATGAAAATGGGAATCATTTAACGAGGTTAAGGTACCATAGTATGTTTGTTAAGAAGTATTCTGAGAAGGTTAAGACCATAGCGCCTAAGGGCTCGGATCTTGAAGGATGGAGGTATTAACAAGTTGGAAAGTTTTTATTGAAAAGTCAGCAAACACACATTAGATTTTATACAATACTTGCTTCGCATAGCACAGTAAATATGATCATCGTTATTCACGCAAAGCTGCCCGTACTTCACTAATACTGATATCAAAGTTTCAAAACATCGTTAGAAACGATATATTCATGAAGATTCGAAAAATGTATTATTTTACAGATTAATTTTTTACTACAAAACCATTACAATGAAGATATTCCATTTTCAGAAGATTTTGAAGTCTTTAATTCTATTTGCAATGCTTGGATGTTATTTTGATTCTACAGCACAAGATGTTGTTTTGGAAAGTCAGGCAGATGTTGATGCCTTTGACCCAGCCACAACGGTCATTAATGGTAGTTTGTTGATATTTAATTCAAATTTTTCCTCATCTTCCGATATTACGGACCTTACAAACCTTTCCAACTTAACCATGGTAAGTGAAGTGGTGTCTATAAGGTACAATGATAACTTGACTAACTTAGATGGATTGGATAACCTTACAACAATAGGAGGTGATCTTATTATTCAATCTAATGAAAATCTGATTTCTGTTGGGTTAGATAATCTTATAAGTACTGGTGGATATTTTTTTCTAGAAAATAATAGTAACCTAACAAATTTAGATGGCTTAGGTAGTCTTATTTCGATAGCGGAATATCTTGAGGTTAGAGGAAATAATTTGGTGAATTTTGAAGGCTTAACTAAGCTCACTACGATCGGTACTAATTTTATTTTGAGAAGCAATTCTAATTTAACAACTCTTAGTGGCTTGAACAATCTAAATACAATTGGAGGATATTTTGAGTTGCGAGGGACTAGTTTATTGACGAATTTAGATGGGCTGAATAAGCTAGAATCTATTGGTAAGCAATTATTTATTGATGCCAATGCAAGTTTGATAAACTTGGATGGGCTGGCAAATCTTACCTCAATAGGAAGAGATCTAACGATTAGAAATAATATTAATCTTATTAATCTTGATGGTTTTACTGGTCTTACTTCGATTCTTGGTGATTTAGGTATAAGTTACAATAATAATTTAATTGATATTAATGGATTGGGTAATATTACCGCTATTGGGAACGATTTTGATTTAGTAATTAATGAAAACTTAGATAATTTAAGTGGCTTGAGCAATTTGATCACTATTGGGGGGTCTCTGAAATTTACAAGTAATAATAGTTTATTGAACTTAGAGGGCATTAATAATCTCGCTTTTGTATTTGGTGATTTATCACTTTTAGGAAACAATAGTTTAGTTGAAATAAATGCATTGAGCACTCTAACATCTATTGGAGATAATTTAACGATAAGACTTAATGACAACCTAACTAATTTAGATGGTCTAGGTTCTATTACAAATATTGATGGTTATTTATCGATCGCAGAAAATTCAAGTTTGGTGAATTGCTGTGCTGTTCAAGATCTAGTAGAAAATCAGGCAACATCGATAGGAGGCTTTGTGGTATTCTTTGATAATCCATCAGAATGTAGTTCAGAACAAGAAGTTTTAGATTCAGGTTGTGGAATGAAGCTTACAATCAGCACAACTTCTCCTTGCATCGACATTGACAATGGAGTCATTCAGTTGTTTATTGAAAAATACGATACGATCCCGTTCTATTATACGTGGATGAGACAAGACGATGGCCTTACAGGCACAGGAGTAAGCGAGACAGATGTATTTAGCATCGATATGCTAGGGACAGGAACATATAATATTACTGTGACCAACACTCAACCTGACACTGTAATAAAATTAGATATCTTACTATCACAGACAGACGGTTCAATATTTGAAATCGTAGAAGTGAATACTACGAATAGCTCAAATGGTCAAAACAATGGTAGTGTTACTGTAAAAACAGCGGGTGGAACTGGGCCTTATTATTATACATGGTCTGGAGTTGAAAATGGAAGCGAATCAGGAGTCACAGATGACTTTTATAATGTTCCTGGTTTAGGATATGGAGAATACACGATAACTATTGAAGATGCAACTGCGGCAACTAAAGAAGTGAAAGTTTCATTACTGGATGAAGTTGTTCAAGTCATTCCATGTGAACAGCCTCTTGATATTGTGATTCTAAATGATGTTTCAGGGTCTGTCGATGCTGTAGAATACTTGGAATCAAAAGAGTTTTTTGTCAATTTTCTTCAACAAGTCAATATAGGTACTGCCACGGATGAGAGCAGAGCTGCCATCATAGAATGGTCTGAGTCAGACGAACAGCAAATAAAAATCCCAATTACAGAAAACATCTCAACATTACAAGCCTATCTTAATGACACCAGAGCTTTTGGAGGAAATACTAATCCACATGAAGCGCTTAATTTTGGGGCGCTTTATCTTAATTCGAATGCTAGACCTGATGTAGAAAAAGTATTAATTCTATCTACTGACGGAGCTCAAGGACAAATATCCTCCTCATTAATTGCTTTGGCAGACGTGTACAAAGCGCAAGGCTTCCATATCATTAGCATTGCCTTTGATGGTGCATATTCTAATACTATCACTCGAGACATTCTGAGAAAAGTTGCTTCAGTAAATGCATTAGCTCCTGGTGCATCAGCATATAGTTTGCTTGATGCTGACCTTGCAAAAAACATAGTTAACAATTACTTATGCCCGATAGATCCAGGAAGTTCTGCTACTGCATATTTTAATCGAGATGGGGCAATCGATATTATGGAAGTAGAATCTACAGGAAATTGTCCATATCCTGATTTTGTAGATGTAACAATTGAAATAAGTGCCCACAGAGAATTATCAATACCGGCTGGAACTTATATCACTTTTTACCATAATGATCCAAATCAATCTGGAGCGACATCTATATTGACTTGGGAGATTCCTTGTGCCATACCCGTCGATTCTTCTGAGACCTACAGTATTACATTGCCAATGAGTGGTCCAAGTAATATTTTTGCTGTCCTGAATGATGATGGTATACAAGGTGCTCCTATAAATTTTCCTATCACACCATTAGAAGAGATCGCATACAATAATAATATAGATAATGAAAGAATCTGTATAGATCAGGAAGCAACCATTCAGGTATTAAAATATTCTGCATTGCCAATTCCTGCTTGTGACACTTTAGTAACATATACAATTAATGTTTGTAACATAAGTGAAGTGGATGCTTTTGGAATTACGGTAGAAGATGTACCACCTGTAGGATTTGCCCTTATTGGCACTGTTTTTAATGATAATGGTTGTTCGGTAGATCAAGGCGGAACATATGACCTTCCAGCTGATTGTTGTTTCTCATTAATTCTCACGTATGATGCAGGAGGAGCGGAATATGGTTATTACGGTGATCAAGATGTAATTCTTGTTGGTCCTGATAATCAGACTTACATTGATTTTGATGGGAGTACAACAACAGATGAAGATGTTACATTAAACGGAGATATTGATTGTCCATCTTCAAACATCACCTTTACTAAAACTGTAAATATTGATGAATCATGTGATGATGGCTTTGTCGAGTTCACATTTATAATTACCAATGAAATGAACATTCCGTTGATGGGTCTTACATTTCAGGATATTCTTCCTGATCCTTGTACTTGGGCGTATCTTCCTTATGGAGAAAATGGCTTATCCATAGCTAATCCTAGCATTGATGATGAACTTGCTTTGTTTACTATTGATGAAGTTCAAGCCAATACTAAGGCTACCTTCTATATGGACGCCAGTCTGAACTTGTGGAGCAATGATGGCACGCTCAATAACAAGGCAACTCTAGGGAATGTGCCAGATCTAGTTGATGGTGGATTTATAACTTTGACATCCAATACTACGAGCACTGAGATCACTGCATCTCCTAAGATTACAATACTTGATACCATTTTAGTGAGTAGTTCCTTAGACACAGTGAATCTTGATGCGATACTTTCTACTTTTGCCAATGTATCATGGACAACAACAGGAGACGGTCAATTCTCTGAAGAAAATGAAGCTAGTACAATGTATGTTTTTGGCGCTCAAGATTATATAAATGGGGAAGTTTTATTATTCATTTCTGCAGAATCTGAATGTAATGAAATAGGAACATCAGTGCTAATTTTATTTGAAGGTTGTTCTGAAAGTGATGATTTAGAAATACAACTTACTGCTGAAAATATTACTTGTGAAATTGATGAAGTAGAAATTTTGGTTAACAGTAACCTTCTTCTAGATTCTGTTTCTTGGTCTGGTCCATCAAATGAAGGTCTGATAGGTAATAATTTGCTAATTTATTTACCTGGTGAATATATCATGATTGGTTATTTTGGTACTTGCTCAGATACAGTTTCTATAATGGTAGAAGAAAGTCTTGCTGAAGTGATGGAATCCTATTCCATATGTGAAGGTGAGAGTCTGGAAATAAATAATGAAGTCTATAATGCCGCGGGTAGCTATCAACAAATCCTTAGTTCAACTCTTAGCTGTGATACAATGCTTTATATTGATCTAGTTGTTTTAGAAAATGCAATGTCAGAAGTGACATATCAAATTCAATTAGGAGAAATTTTGGATATAAATGGGGTCCAATATAATGCTGAAGGACAATACATGCAAAATCTTATTGCCACCAATGGATGTGATAGCATATTGATTATAAATATCATTAGCATTATTGAGGATATTGCACTGATCACCTTTGATTTTGATGATTGTTATGCCACTGTGCAGACTATGGCTAATGCAGATTATTCAGAGTTTACTCCGTATTATAACAATGAACTAGAATGTGGAGATGTTATTTCTTCAAATATTTATAGAGATGATCCTTTTGAAAACAAGCATTCTTGTACAGATGGATTAAATGATAGTTATTCGATGTGTGTTTCATCTGATTCAAATTGTGATTTTGATAAGAATTCTACAAAAATGGTTAGGATTGACATTGAAATTAATCCCAATCCAAATAGTGAAATTGTTTTGTCGGCCATAGAGTTTTTTCAACAGGGACCAGAATCCTTTGATTGGATAAATGGAGAAGATGGACTGAATAATTATCCGACTAAGTTTGGAATAAGAATTCTAAAAGATGGGGATGAAATTTATTTCCAAGAGAACATACCTACTTCATTAAATTGGAATAAAGAGGCTTTCAGTTTTATGAATAATGAAGATTTTAAATTTTCAGAGTCTTCATTATTGCAAATTCAATTACTTGCATATTGCCCTGTAGGTGCGGATTCTCCTGTGACGGCGTGGGATTTGGAAGACTTAGAATTTTTTGGCTCTTGTTCACCTGAAGGAGGAGGATCAAAAATTATTGCTGGAAAAATTGACCCGTGCTCTGATGAAATTTTGGATAATGTGCTAGTTGTAATTGAAAACAGTTCAGAGACAAAAGAGGTCATAATAAATAAAAATGGTGATTTTGTAAGTCTCGGAAATTTGATTAATAGTCATATAAATATTACTGCCTATAAAAATGATGATCATTTAAAAGGTGTAAATTCTTACGACTTATTAATGATCCAGCGTCATATGCTTGGACTTGAAACATTTGAAGATCCATTACAATACAGAGCTGCAGATATAAATTATGATGGTACGTTATCAAAGGAAGACTTATATGACCTTCGAAATTTGATTTTAGGAGTTTCTTCTGTTTTTCCATCTAATTATAGCTATCGTTTTTTTAATAAAAAGGATGTTTACACTGACAATATGGAAGTATGGGATATGTCTGAAAGGGTTGAAATCCTTAAATTAGATAATCACGTTTTAGACGCAGACTTTGTTCCTGTAAAAGTCGGCGATGTAGCCAGTCAGGATGCTATTATATCAACAGATATATCTTCATCTTATGACAAATTGAATATTATCAAACAAAAATCAAAGAAGGGTTTAGGATGGTCATACATATTTAAATTAGGCAAACCTATGTCTATTCATGGTTTACAATTCTCGCTTGATTTAAATGCTTTAGAACTGCTAGGAATAGAAACCAGTCTTACTAACTTCACGGAGGCTAATTATAATTTAACAAATGATGGAATATTACATGTAAGTTGGATAGATGCAGAAAATAATGAAAGCGCTTCGTCCTATTTGTTTACACTTAATCTCAAAGATGAAATAGAGAGTGAAGTTCTGAATACTATGATGATTTCTGAAGTCTATTTTGAAGATAAAATTTATAACCTAGAGCCTAATTTTGATTTTACAGAAGAAAATGAGGAATCAATTTCAAGTTTAGAGGTTTATCCCAATCCAGCAAGTATTGAAACAATTATTTCCTTCTATCAGGTAAATGAAGGTATTGTAAATTTGTCAATCTATAATCTAGAGGGAAAAATAATTTATAATGATGTACTTGAATCGACTAAGGGCTGTCTCTTATACACATCTCCGAGCCCACGAGACAGGCAGAAATCT
>OJIO01000950.1_pt1 | contig 14745 bp, 13 predicted proteins | sample 1595621 | NCBI WGS metagenome assembly OJIO01 (sample SAMN05416776, study PRJEB24817) | seawater metagenome | isolation source: Sea water | place: Canada:Atlantic | collected 2013-07
TACGAGATTTCTGCCTGTCTCGTGGGCTCGGAGATGTGTATAAGAGACAGCCTCCCATATATCCTCTGAGTGGTGCCGGCGAATTATCTTCTGTATGTTGATAATCATTTGACGTGTCTCCATTATAGAACCTATCTGTCATCAAAAAATAAATCGTTGCATTATCCCACGTAAAGGGCAACTCTTCGGATATAATTGGCGCTACTTGTTGATTTGACTTACAACCAATAAACAGAGAGCAAATAAGTATTATGTTGATGATTAATTTCATACAATTATTTTATTTTTTCTACTTTAATCAAATCCTAAGAATTGATTTTTACAAATATTCATACGTATTGTATTCTTCGACGAACTTATCAGCAAATGGAGAATTAACAAAAAACTCTCTTATTTTGAGTGGGTTCCTTCTAGCGCATTCGAAATTGATTTCATCTAAGCCAGTTGTAACTATTTTCAGTTTCGTAGGATGAAGACTAACAATTTCGTCTTCCATTAACATCAACTTAGAATAATGATAAGGAATACCTTTAGAAAGACATTTTTTAAAGAAGGAAAAATTAGATCGCTCTCTCAACTCATCATTTTCTTTATCAAATGAGATACTCAAAATCTCTGATTTATGCATTAGCAACATATAATTTCCAGCATCATCTCTTAGATAAAAAGCTAATCCATTTTTTAATGTTTCGATATTTGATCTAAGATAATATTGTCTTTTGATAGAATCGACCATGTCAGCACCTTCCAGATACTTGAGACCTCCTATTCCAATTCCACCAATATTCATAGCCTCACGTTTTGTATAATGTCCACCACAATACTCTACCACAAGATTATTTCTTTTGATACGAGAAACTTTTTCTAAATTCAGAACCTTCACAATACTCTACAATGTTGTTGATGGCGAAAATATGAGAATAATAAACAATTATACTGTTTTGGCCTATAACAAATTATCAAATCGCATATTATGGTAAAGAAATCATGATGCTTGCAAATAATTAACAACAGAACAAGCAATTATTCAACTTAAGATTTTATTTTTGCAGGATAATTTACGACATAAGCAAAATCACACAATGACAGAATATTTTAAAGTGCTTTCAGATTCAGAATATGACCAACTAAAAGATGCAATCTCTCTTATAACTATATATATAGCTGGTGCAGATGGTGAAATCGTTGAAGATGAAACTAATTGGGCAAAAAAAATAGCCAAAATAAGATCCTATACCTTACCTGAATCGCTAAAAGAATTCTATTTAGATGTAGGTGTTGACTTTCAAGATAGAATAGATAATTATATGAAGACGCTATCGAATATGCAAACTAGAAACAATACAGTTTCGGAAAAGCTTACCGCATTAAATCCAATCTTAGCTAAGTTACCTCCAAAACTAGGTGCTACACTTTACGGTAGCCTTAAAACATTTGCAAAGCATGTTGCTAAAGCATCTGGTGGATTCTTAGGATTCTTTGCCATAGGACCTGCAGAGGCTGCACTTTTAGATTTAGAAATGATTACACCTATCGTTTGGGTAGAAGAGGAAGAAGCATAAACACAATTGATGTTTTTATTATAAAATATGAAGAGGCTGTCTCATTGCGAGATGGTTTCTTTTCATTTTGTGCATTCATCCCTTTTTCCTGTCTTTACCTTTCAGGCAAGATGTTATGGTATGATTAACTGTAACTAATGTATAGTAAGGTATCAATGATTATTTACTGCAAGAAATTAATATTCATCTACTGTCCGAGCTGCTGTCAGCGACCTTTCCCTTCATAAGGAAAAGGTCAAGTTTATGGTTTATGCCAGAACCAATGATAGCTAAACCTTGTGCCTCCTGCCTTGCGCTAGTAAGTGCGAAATATTATAAGTAGGAAACGACTGATTAGAAGATGAAAGGAGTATGTCTCGTCCTAATAATAGCGTTACACATCGAGTAAGGTAAAAAAATATTTACTTCATTCCTCTTACATCATCGGACGTATTACTTGATAAATGATAATATGTCGGACATCTTTGAGATGTCCGACATATATGCTTTTATTGCGGCTCATTCTTATCTTTATTCTTCCACTCTTCAGTTTATTTTGCCCTATAGACATTGTAAAGCTTATACACGACATCATGATGACCGGATTAGGAATATTAGGGAGATAGAGTTAGCCTGGCTCACCAAAAAAAAGACCACTCATTTCTGAGTGGTCTTAATGTTTAGACTGAAGAAAAAAAATCAACAATCTTATATCTATAAAATCTTAGCGATTCTTAGCTTTCAGCTGGCTTGTTTACTTTTCCTTTGATATTAAGGAAACTATTAGCAGGATCAGTGTTAGCGGTAATAGTTACTTTTTTAGCTTGAGTAGCTCCACCAACTTTTCCTTTTCCTTTAGAATCAAATTGGACTCTAATTTCTCCAGCTCCGCCTACAGGGATTGGCTCTCTTGGCCATTCTGGCACAGTACATCCACAAGATCCTTTTGCATTAGAAATTACTAATGGCTCTTTTCCTGTGTTTTTGAATTTGTAAATGTGAACAACTTTTTCGCCTTCCATAATTTCACCGAAATCGTAAGTATCTTCTTCGAATACAAGTGATGTTAATGGACCAACTGGTGCCGCTGGAGCCTTAGGTGTCGCAGCTGGTGTAGTTGCAGGTGTAGTAGTTGCAGTGGTTGCAAGGCTTTCTCTTGCTGCATCTTTAGCAGCTGAACCTTCGTCTTTACAAGCTGTAAAAGAAAGTGCAGCAACAAAAGCAAATAATGCTAAAATTCTGAAATTTTTCATAACTGAAATATGTTTATAAAATGATTAATATTAAATAAAATGATAATGTATAATTAGAATACAATCAAGGCAATAATTGTGCCTAACTGTTCTAAAGAATAATACAAATGTAAATTAAATCTCAATTGAATCCAAGTTTGTAAAAATGGTTAACACTCGATTAACAAAAGGAGGATAACTCTCTTAAATAAGAATTGTACTTGATAAAAATTGTTATTGGAAATTAAGGTCTTTAGTGATCACACTATTCCTCAAACTATCTAAAGTCGAGTCTCTGAAAGGAATATCGGTTCTACGGTCAACAGATTTACTTCCAAAAATTCCTAATCCTTCACTTAAATTTGAGAAGGTAGGGATCTCACCACTACTTGTTATACCAAGATTTGCTTGCCCAACTCTAATATAATCAGCTACACCTCCATTACCTGACACCAATTCAAACTCAGCCAAATTCATAAATCTAGTTATATCATTATTGGTTTCCAAAGCTCCTTTCAAAAATGCATAGAAAGACTCACCTTCCACTTCTAATTTTACTCTATCTGAATTATTAGCTACTTGCCATCTTATTGCTGTGTCACGAGTATCTCCATTATTATTAAACTCTGTAACATTGAATATAAACGCCGCTGAATATACCGTTGGATCGGCAGTTGTCCAATTGAGAGAAAGTTTCTTGCCCCGTTCGAAATTTAAGTTATTAGGAGTAACAAAAAATGGCTTCTTAAAAATATCCGTTATCGATGTTACGAGCCTTTCTTCAAATACCCCTCCTATTTCTAATGAAATAGAATCACCAACTGACATTGGAAAATCTACCGTATTTACCTTGTACAAATAGTTAGGAGACGTAGCAAACACTCCTTCAGTTCTTGAATATCCTTCATCATCCCCATCTACTCTTTGTAAAATAAAATCCGCACCAGTATTCTTATTAATTAGTTTTACTGTGATATTATCATAATAAAGAGAATCCGGGTTTTGCGCTATTTCATTTGCAGATATTGCTCTGTCGGCAAATGCTCTTTCTACGCGGATATATTGAGATGTATCTGTTCGATCTAAAAGGCCATATACTATGGGCACTTCTTTAAAGTCGGCAACAAGGTCTAACTCATTGTCACAACTCATAATGAATAAAACCACAAAAAAACCTAATATATATCTCATATTGAAATGTTCATTTTACTAATCGGTCACAAAAGTACTCTTTTTGATTCACAATGAACAGTCCTTCTTGTCATTATATTGTCCGCTTCAGGTAAATAAAATAATCAATTTTGGCCGTGACTTCAACACAGAAAATAAACTTAATTAAGGTCGAATGGTAATCCTGCAAGATGCGAATATTTTACTTTCATTTTTTGATTTCAGTTCAGCATATCGAGCATTATCCTTTTCACCAATTTGCACTTTCACTTCCTTATTTACCTCTATTTCATTTCTAAAATACAAAAGTAACTTCAAAATCTGTTGATCTTCAACACCAAAGGACTTATATGGCTCCAGCAAATATCTAACTAGAACAATATTATTTACATGATTATTCCAGTCAAGGTCGTATGGTCTTACTTTCCGTGTGTCGACAGTTTTCCAGTTTTCTGGGTGGCCCATCACATTGTCAGGTTGTGAAAGAAATTTTAGATCGTACGGGGTACTGATTTCAAGAATCTTGCTTGGAATCTTGGTTAACTTACGCGTATCAGTATTAATCAAAGTCCACATAGAAGAAGCTGTAGCTACCAATTTTTTCGATTCATTAAAAACAAGGTAATCTCTAAACGCAAAGAATTTATCAAATCCTGAAGGATAGGTGATTACTGTATATACATCATCTAACTGCAGCGGTTCGATGATATTTATTTCTTTTCTAATCAGTACCCAAGAAATGCGTTCTTCCTCCATATCCCATACACTCGTTTTAAGCGCTCTTGCATGTTGAAGGGAGCATTCTTGCATTGCCTTGAGCAAAGAAGGAATGGTTAGGTACTTATTCGCATTGACGTCATGACCGTTTACTTTATATCGGTGGGTATATACTAATGGGTTCTCCTTGCTCATGATTAAAAGTGATATGAGGCAGAAAGATATATAGAATCTGAAAACTAAATTGATTATTTATGGATTCAAATAAAGAAGCCCCACCGAAATGAGGCTGTAAGTCAATATTTCTCGACCAAATTAATAACGATGATTAAAAATAGGGCATCCGTTTGTTATTCATATTTATATCCAAGAGCTTTATAATCAATCATACTTAATGGAGTATTGCCATATTCCATCATTTGAGGGATATTTGGCCATTGATTATATGGATACATTTGATCGGTAAGGTTATATCCTTCAGGCGCACCTGATACTGGTTCATAAACATCAAAATTGTCACCTATCTCTTGCCAATCAGCATATAATTTATCAACATTACAGTGATGCATAAAGAACGCTGGATCATTTGGAGAAACATCTAAAGGCTCCATACTTCCTACACGGACATTATTAGGTACAGTATCTAATATTGTCGTATCACAATAAGAAATATAAGCTGACACTGGTACCATTTTAATTTCAGTTACAGGAACTTTAAAGAACCCTGCGATGTAATCGTGTCCAATATTGTGCATAGCTTGCAAACTATCACACGTTCCATCTGTAAATCCTTCCAAGCAAAATCTGAAAGAAGTATTTGGCATATCTGGAGCGGAACAATCCCAAGGAGCCATATCATACGTAGTTATATTTAAGCAATTTTCAACTTCTTGGGTTGTAGGTAATGTGACGGCATACCCAGGATAGTTAGTATAGTTAGGTTTTTCAATATCAATTGTAGCCCCAAAATTTCTTACCAACCAATATTCTGGATTTAATCCAACGTAGTTGGCACTTATTGTGAATAAATTCACTTGCCAGTTGTCCTTTCTAAATGGTCCATCATTCAAGGCATATTCTTCACTAGGATCTCCATCACCTCCCATGAGAGCTGTTGAAAATGTAGCATCAGTACTTTCTTCAGATGTCCAATCCCAATAAGGTAGCGCTATATCCTTGCCACTCACCTCACTCAATGCTTCTTCATATAATATCAATAACTTACGATGCCAAGCTGGAAAGGCTGGATTCATATGTGCAACTCCTTTACCCGTGCACTTTGTTCTTTCCACCGACATTTGGTGCCATCTTACAAATGTGTCATAATACGATAATGTATCAGTATATGGAGATGGTGTTGCTTTTAGTGTCAAGATTGCATTGGTATAATCTGACATTTCTTCTGCCGTTAAATCTTTTGCATTTTTTCGAATCTTGAGGTTGTCTTCCATCTCTTCCTCTTCCATCTCTTCTTCCATCTCTTCAGGATCATCATCCTTACAGCTAGGGAGGACAACAGTGAAAATCAATAAGGCAAAGAAAAATCGGAGGCTAAAATCACGAAAATTGAATATCATCTTTTTGGTTTTATTATTTTTAATAAGGGTTTGAATAACCTAAAGTTCAATTATTTTTGAATATCACAATAGAGTATTTACACCTGATTATAAAGTAAGTGGTTTCTCAAGGTAAAATGTTCCTACTTTTTAAAATGGGTCATATTTACTTCAAACCATGATTTGGTGCTTCAATGCATTATTCCCAATATTTACATTTAGATTTACAAAAACGAAATCAGAAAATTTCATAATCACCATTGCCTAAAAAAGAAATCATAACAGAAATAGAAGGAAGAAGACTTAAGCTCTCAAATCTTCAGAAGGTTCTATATCCTGAGGCAGGTATCGTGAAAGCTGAAATAATCAACTATTATATTACTGCAGCTCCCTATATCTTAAAATATATCAGTGGAAGGCCTTTGACTTTGATTCGTTTCCCAGACGGCATATTGTCAAATCGATTTTATTCTAAAAACAAACCAAACTGGGCTCCACAATGGGTCGCTTCTGTAAAAGTTGATAAAGATGATGATATAACATACATCATGGCAAATGAGACAGCAACTCTTGCTTGGACTGCAAATTTAGCTGCACTAGAATTACACCCAATGCAGATAAAGTCAAATCATCTCAATTTTGCTGATCACTTTATTTTCGATCTTTACCCCCCTGAATCAGCTGGTTTTAATGTTGTGAAACAATTGGCTTTGAATCTAAAACCATTTTTAGAAAGTTATGGTTATCATCCTTTTGTAAAAACGAGTGGAAGTAAAGGATTGCATATTTATGTGCCGATTGTACCACAATATGACAAATCAACTTTATTGATTACTGTAAAAGCGCTAGCAAAAGCATATATCAAACAGGATCAAAGTGTAACGCTCAAAATGAGTAAAGAAAAGAGAAAAGGCAAAGTACTTTTGGATATTTATAGAAATCACAAGTCACAAACATGTGTTGCACCCTATAGCACTAGAGGCAAAACAGGTGCACCAGTCTCTACACCGATCAATTGGGATGAGTTACCAGATTTGACTTCTTCTAAGGCATTTGACATTCATAGCGTATTAGAGCGGCTAAAAACTGTAGGTGATCCATGGGAATCATTCTATGAACATGCCGTCCAATTGCATGATCAATCTAATATATCAGCTAAAAACCTAACTAAATATGCTCATAAGAGAGACTTTACAAAAACAAATGAGCCCGATACAACTCCTGAATTAAATACACCTAATAATAGATATGTGATTCAACTTCATGATGCATCCAATCTACATTATGATCTTAGGATTGAAGATGAAGGAGTTCTTCAAAGTTGGGCTATCCCAAAAGGTCTTCCAACTAAAAACGGAATTAAACGGCTGGCAATAGAAACTGAACCCCACCCTATCAAGTATTTATCATTCGAAGGGGTGATTCCAAAAAATGAATATGGTGGTGGGAAGATGTGGATCTTCGACGCAGGTGAGTATGAGTATATTAAAAAGAAAGAAAAGAAAATCAAAACCCGTCTGACCAAAGGCAAAATAGAAGGCACATTCAACCTGATAAATACAAAAGACAGTCAGTGGTTGGTTGATACGGATATTGAAGAAAGCAAGATCAAGAGCCTTAAATATGTTTCACCTATGCTTGTTTCAATGGGAGATAAAATACCTAACAATGCAAGCTACTTTCATGAAATAAAATGGGACGGAATAAGAGTACTACTTCATAAAAAAGGTAAATATGTAAAAATCAGTTCTCGAAATGGCAATGACCTTACTGATAAATTTCCACTTATTGTAGAATCATTCTCTACCCAAGAACCACAAGAAATAATAGCTGATGGAGAAATCGTCGCATTAAATTCAAATGGAACTCCTAATTTTAGTAAAGTAATTGGAAGAATGTACTTAAAAGGGAAAGATGCTATTGCAAAAGCTGCTAAGAAAACCCAAACTGTTTTCTATGCATTTGATTGTTTGTACTTAGACGGATTATCGATAATGCATCTTCCATTAGAGAGGAGGAGAGAATGGCTGAACGTTAACTTAAAATTTGAAGAACACATCCGATATTCTCAATCGTTTGAAGACGAGGAACAGCTCTTTGAAGCTATTAAAGCGCAAGGTATGGAAGGAATAATGAGTAAACTTAAAGGCAGTAGATATGATGCGGGCAATCGATCAAAATCATGGCTTAAAATCAAAGTAAGCGAAACAGATGAAGCTTTAGTTGTAGGATACACTAAAGGAAAAGGAGGTCGGTCTTCATTATTTGGATCTTTACATCTTGCCAAAATGGAAGCTGGCAAATTAGTGTATTATGGAAAAGTAGGGACAGGGTTCGACCAAGCAAAAATCAAGAGTTTATTAAAGTTACTTAAAGATGTTTCCGCCACCAAAAAACCAATCACAGAAACTATAGAAGATGATCAAAATACGATATGGGTAGATCCTATCTATGTTTGTGAAATAAAATATGCATCCATGACTAGTAATAATACGTACAGAGAACCTGTATTTTTAAAAATGAAAAAAAAATCAACCAGAAGTATAATTGATTGCCATAATTAGATGAATTTCACCATAAAACATATTATCAACCTATATCTCTATAGCAGCTTGCATATTAGTTTGTGCTGTGCATTTCTATATCTATTTACAATTAAGAGGTTCGATATTGAAGTTGATCATAATTATTTGATTTTTATAGTATCGAGCACCATTTTTACCTATTCTATACATCGAATAATTGGGATGAATAAGGTTCGTAAATTTGAACATCAAGGAAGATTTGCAGTAATCTCAGAATATCGTGCGCATATCATTGTATACGCTATAGTTGGGGGATTGGCTTGTACATATACTTATTGGGGATTTTCATTCTCTAGGATAAAATTACTATTACTTGCAGGAATCATTTCTATCCTTTATACTTTACCCGTCTTTGGAAAATCAAAGCGCCTAAGAGACTTCTCCTTTGTAAAAATATTCTTAATTGCCTTTGTTTGGGCTATCGTTTCAGAATCAATACCCCTATACGAATCCGGAATTAGTTTTAAAATCATCGTACCTCTATTCTTAGAAAGGGTTCTCTTTTTTATTGCAATTACAATTCCATTTGACATTAGAGATATAGAGGTAGATAGAACAAATAATGTTAAAACTATACCTTCAGCATTGGGAAAAAACAATTCAATTTTCTTGGCAATTAGTCTTTTACTATTTTGTATCGTTATTGAAATTTATCTCAGCTACAATAATCTTTTTACTGGTTTCAATTCAGCAATTATAGCTTATGTGATAACTGGAATTTCGATTTATTTTGTAAAGGATAAATCAGATGACTATTACTTTAGTGGACTGATGGATGGAACCATAATGTTGCCGTTGATATTACTACAATTTCTTAATTAGCACAACATTCCATCAGGCTCTCATAATCTGGTCTATCTGCTGCGGAGGAATGAATATAAGAGTCAAGTACTTTCCCGTCTCTCAGAAGAAAAACTCCTGGCATTTGGAATCCATCACCAATTTGGCGTATTCCAATTGGAATACCTTTTACTGTAGTTTGGAATCCTCTAATAAAATTTTTCAAACCAAAAAGTTGGCTAACTGAACCCTTTCCAAGCCCAAAAGAAGCATATAAACTACAACTCGGGTCAGAAATGTTCTCAATTCCAGCTACATTGAATTTTTCAAAGTACGTTTCCGCTATTTCAAAATTAGACATATGCACCAGAATAACATTGATATTCCTATTCGCCCATTCTTCATTTTTCTTACCTATGTCGAGCATCGCTTCTTTGCAGAACACACAGCCGAAATGCCTTAAAAACACAAGTAATATTGGTGTCTCAGAAGATGCATCGATAAGGCTTCTTCCCTTATTAGTTACAATATTAGTTATATTATGAATGTTGTGCATTAAGTATATAGTTGATCCAAATAAAAAAATAACAGTTTTAATAGAATAATGTTTGTTGCGACTTAAACTATTGTTCAATGATAACAAATTTGTTGTTCTGTATATGAATCGTTTTCAATACTATTGAATTAATTTGGTCTTGCTGATGACCATTCGTTCATTTAACAATACTTAGAAGAAGAAGAAGAAGAAGAAGAAGAAGAAGAAAATCCTTTATACTGGTACATTCCTCATTTGTAACTCATTTGTAACTCTCATATCTCATCTTTGCATTATCATTTAAAAACAAACAATAAAAAGTTAAAAATGGCTATTAAAAATTCGAACCTAAACATGTTAGTAAAAAATAAGAAAGCAATATTCAAATTTGGTTGTGCAGTGCATGATGAAATTATTGAAGCTTCAAACCTAGTGATAGATGAGACTGTAAATACAGTTACTAAGTCTCAGAAGATAGCTGGTAAAATCATCAAAAATGGTGAACCTATCGTAGCTAAGCAAGTAGAAATGACTATTGACACGATAGCAGAGGTAAAGAAATTAGCTGTAAAGGGTGGTAAAAGAGCCCTTAAGTTAATCGGAATGACTAAAGAGTTCAACTCATTTACTAAGACGATCAGTAAGAAAGTAGACGCTATGCCTACAGCTGAAGACTTGATCGATAATGCTAAAGATTATGTAGCCAATGCAAAAAGTGATGTAGAAAAAACGATCACTAAAGCAACTGACTCTATTATGAAAGTAGCAGCAACAGCTGAAAAAACGATCGAAGCTAAAACAGCTGAAGTTACTAAAAATATAAAGACTACTGCAACAAAAAAATCCCCAGCTAAAAAACCAACTACAGCTAAAAAACCAACTACAGCTAAAAAAGCAATAGCAAAGACGGTTAAACCTGTAGCAAAGAAAACTGTAAAAGCAGTAGCTAAAAAAACAGCAGTAAAAAAAGTAGTTAAAACAGTAGCTAAAAAAGATATTGCAAAAGTCACTAAAGTTGTAGCAAACGTAGCTCCTAAAAAAGTAGTTAAAGCTGAATCAAAAACAGATTTGACTAACATCAAAGGAATCGGACCTAGCTTAGCGGACATTATGACTGCAAATGGTATCAAAAACATCGCTCAACTTAAAGTAGCAACTCCAGCAGCTTTAAAAATAGTTGCAACTAAAGCTGGAAACAGATACGCATCATTCGATACGAGTCTATGGGTAGAAGCTGCAAAGACTGCAAAATAAACTTGGGAGATTTTAATTTAATTAATCAAAAAAAATAACCAGAAATGGCAAATAATAAATCAAACAAAGTAGCAACCACATTCGTAGCAGCTGCAAAAGAAAGAATAGTAATGTTTAATAAATTCGTAATTGATACTGCAGAAGATGTTGTAGATATGGGAATCAAAAGAACTGCAGATTGGCAAGTAGTTGCTGAAAAAGCAATCCAAGGCGGGCTAAAAGTATCAGCAAAGCAACAAGATCTTGTTTTTGACACATTAGAGTCTGTAAAGAGTCAGATCGTAGCTGGTAAAAAACAAATGACAAAATTGTCAAAATAAGATTCCACTTAGTAAGTAGATAGTAAGTTTTTTAAGTAAATAGATTGTAAAGGTCAGTGCTCAATTGAGTTCTGACCTTTTTCGTTAATTAGTTGTTAGGTATTCAGCAATTATATCTTAGACAAATTAGTTCGGTTAAATTCACCTTTGAGCATTTTGTCCTAGACAAATTTAAAAAGAAGTAATATATTGAGCTAATATACAAATACATCAATGTCAAAAATAGAAGACAAGATAAAGAGACCTTCCCTAATATGGAGTCTAACAGAAGCATCCCGAGCTTTATTCGAATTGGGAATCCACTTTCCTTATCGATGGGCAAGTAGATTGCCAAAAGATGGAGATAAACATCCTGTTTTGATCTTACCGGGGTTCTTAGCAAGTGACAGATCAACAATCCCATTAAGAAAATTCATCTTCAATCTAGGTTATACTGTATATGGATGGGGAGAAGGTCGTAACCTTGCTAGTGTGGAATATCTCGACTTATTGATATCTCGAGTCGAAAAACTATACGCTCAACATGGTCAGAAAGTAAGTCTTATTGGATGGAGTCTCGGCGGAGTATTTGCAAGGCAAATTGCAAAAGCTAGACCCCACATGATCAAACAAGTAATTACTATGGGTTCTCCGTTTAAAGGAATAACAAAGCCCAATAATGCTAAGTGGATGTACGATCTGATTACAAAAGGAGAAGGTACAGCGCGAGTGGACCCAGATTTGATAAAAGATATACCGCTTCCTGCACCTTTGCCTACAACAGCAATATACTCTAAAGAAGATGGTGTTGTGCCCTGGGAAGTTTGTCTTGAGCAAGTTGAAACAGCTATCCATCAAAACATACAAGTAAGAGGTAGCCATCTTGGTCTTGGTGTAAATCCAAGTGTATTATGGATCATCGCGGACAGACTTAACCAAAGTGAAGAGGACTGGAAACACTTCGCACCTGGCACCAGACTTGAAGATTACTTCTTCTACCCTAGCATAAAATCTGCAAAAAAATTACAAACTCAAATCCAAATATAAATTGATCAATCAACTCATCTCAAAGCTCAATCTACCTAATGTAAAGCCTGTTTCTGGAATGGATGCAACTTTCCTATATGGTGAGACACCAACAAGTCCAATGCACGTAGGAAGTGTAGCTATATTGGAAGGGTCTCTTGCATACAAGGATTTCAGAAAGTTGATTGCATCGAGGATTCATCATATTCCTAAATTCAGACGGAGATTAATGCATGTTCCTTTCAGTATAGATCACCCATATTGGGTAGATGACCCTGACTTCAATATCGATATGCATATCAATCATATCGCACTACCAAAGCCTGGAGATTGGAAGAAATTGAGAAGAATGGCCTCTAAGATATTCAGTGAACCATTGGATCCTTCTCGACCTTTATGGGAGTTTACTTTTGTGGAGGGATTAGATAATTTGTCACAAGTCAAGCCAGGATCTGTTGCTATCATATCAAAGGTACATCACGTTGCTATAGATGGCATGGCGGGTGCTGGATTACTTGCTGTATTATTTGATTTTGGACCAGATGCAAAACCGATTCCTGAACCAAAACCATTCAAACCAAAGCCACTACCAAATGAATTAAGTTTGATATTAAAAAGTACGATTGAATTTGCCACATCCCCGCTTAAGTTTCCTAGAATAATAAAAGATACTTTGGAAGCTACCGTTAAGACTGGATTTGTGACCCGTGCTCAACATCTTGACTTACCTACTGCCCCATTTACCGCCCCTAAAACTCCATTAAACGGTATTATAGCATCTGAAAGAAAATGGAACACTTCTATCATCTCTTTGGAAAGAGTGAAGACTTTGAAGAAGATCATGGGCACAACAATTAATGATATCTTATTAGCCATCTGTGCTGGAGCCTTAAGGAGGTACCTTTTAGAAAAGAAGAAGCTGCCTAAAAAGCCATTGGTCGCCATGGTGCCCATCAGCACTCGAAAAGAAACCGATGGAAATGATGGTAATAAACTATCTGCTATGTTAGTACAACTTGCTACTCATATAGAAGATCCTATAGAACGATTAGAAAAGATTTATGAGAACACCATAAAAGGAAAGACATACCAAGGAGCCGCTAACGTAAATACGCTCTCTAATCTAGCTGAGACTGTACCATTTGGTGTAGCCAATCAAGCTGCAAGACTGTACTCTAGATATCATATTGCCAAAATGCACAATCCTGTGTTCAATGTCGTGATTACGAATGTTCCAGGCCCTCAGATACCAATCTACCTTCATGGTCATAAGCTCCTACATATCATGGGAATGGCACCTATTATAGATGGTATGGGGTTGATCATTACTATCCTAAGTTATGATGGCGAGATTACCATCAGTCCAACTTCTGATAAGAATTCTATTCCTGATATGACACTTTTCTCTAAGTATATTCTTGATTCCGCAAATGAACTAGAAGGACTCATACTAAAACAGAAAAAAGAGATCAAAGAGAAAAAGGAAAAAATTAAATATCCTAAGGCTAAAGGTGCCAATGTTTCAACTTACTTCACTAAGGTAAGGAAGTTTATCAAAGCAAACCCAGATGCTTTCAAAGGACTAGATGGTAAAGTCCAATACTTAATAAAAGGACCAACTTCATCAGAATATGTACTTAATCTAGATGCAACTCCTCCCACGCTACGAAAATCTAAGACTGAGAATGCAAATTTAACGCTAACAATGCAAGACATACATCTTAAAAAAATAGAAGAAGGTTCTTTAGATTATGAATCTGCAATGATTCAGGGCAGATTGGTTGTTACTGGAGACGAAGCGCTCGCGAAGAAAGTTGCTGAACTAATGGTGAAAGTTTAACGGATTTTAGCTAAATCGATCGCTTTTATCATTTTTAGTCTGTTATCGTTTACAATCGCCTAAACTCGTGTGTAAAACATATTGCACAAAAAGAAAGAATAAGCATTATTTTGATCTGGCCGTTTTTTAAATTGGAAGCTAAAAGTGAGTGCTATTGATCGGCTTTCGAAGGAAACGAGCAAATGATCGGCTTTCGAAGGAAACGAGCAA
>OJIO01000955.1_pt1 | contig 14688 bp, 12 predicted proteins | sample 1595621 | NCBI WGS metagenome assembly OJIO01 (sample SAMN05416776, study PRJEB24817) | seawater metagenome | isolation source: Sea water | place: Canada:Atlantic | collected 2013-07
CACTATCCTCTTCGTCGGCAGCGTCAGATGTGTATAAGAGACAGCAACACATGGTACTGATAGATATAAAGAAGCGGTTGAGCGCGGTATAGAGTTAGCTCAAATTGCAGGTAGAATGATAAAAGAAAACCCTAATGTTGAATTAGTAAGGGAGCCTAGTTTGTCGTGTGTATTATATAGAAGATTAGGGTGGAAGCCCGAAGATTATACCCACTGGACCTATGAAAATCATAAAAAAGGATTTGCTTTAGTAACGCCAACCAAATGGAAAAAAGGAGATACTTTTGAAACAGTTTCACGTTTCTGTTTTATTAACCCAGATACTACGGAAAAGGACATCAAATTAATTTTGGACTCTATGGTGTAAAAAAGTTTAAAAAATTGTTAATCCTATATTCGTCAATATAAAATCAATTCTTACTTTTGCGCATGCAACACGACAAGGTATTAATTTTAGACTTCGGATCGCAATACACACAACTTATTGCGCGTAGAGTTAGAGAGTTAAACATTTATTGTGAAATTCATCCGTATAACAAACCACCAAAAAACAGCAACGATTTTAAAGCAGTAATCTTATCTGGAAGTCCATCTTCTGTAAGATCTGAAGATCCACCACATCCAGATTTATCTGAAATTAGAGGAAAGAAACCTTTGTTAGCAGTTTGTTATGGAGCACAATATTTAGCACATTTTTCTGGCGGATTAGTTGGTCAATCGAATACAAGAGAATACGGAAGAGCAAATTTGTCATTTGTGAAAAATGATGAGGTTTTCTTAGAAGGAATTTCTGTAGGAAGTCAAGTTTGGATGAGTCATTCAGATACAATTAAAGAATTGCCAACTCTAGGTTTGCGTTTAGCAAGTACACATGATGTTGAAAACGCAGCATATAGAATTGAAGGAGAAGATACGTTTGCAATTCAATTTCATCCAGAAGTATATCATTCTACTGACGGGAAACAAATCTTAGAGAACTTTTTAGTGAAGATTGCTGGAGTTGCACAAACTTTTACACCAGATTCATTTGCAGAAAGTACAATTAGCGATATCAAAGTAAAAGTAGGAAACGATAAAGTTGTTTTAGGATTGTCAGGAGGAGTAGACTCTACCGTTGCAGCAGTTTTATTACATAAAGCAATTGGAAATAATTTACACTGTATTTTTGTAAATAATGGATTGCTTCGTAAAAACGAATTTTCTGATGTATTAAAACAATACGAAGGAATGGGATTAAACGTAAAAGGAGTTGATGCTTCTGAGCGTTTTATGAATGCTTTAGCAGGTTTATCAGATCCTGAGGCAAAAAGAAAAGCCATCGGTAATGCTTTTATTGAGGTTTTTGATGCAGAGGCAAATCAAATTACAGATGCAAAATGGTTAGCACAAGGCACAATTTATCCTGATGTTATTGAATCAGTCTCTGTAAATGGAGGTCCATCAGCAACGATAAAGAGTCATCACAATGTTGGAGGCTTACCAGATTTCATGAAATTGAAAATTGTTGAACCGTTAAGAATGATTTTTAAAGATGAAGTTCGTAGAGTAGGAGCTTCATTGGGAATTGACAAAGAATTATTAGGGAGACATCCTTTCCCTGGTCCAGGGTTGGCAATTAGAATCTTAGGAGATATTACACCAGAAAAAGTAGCGATTTTACAAGAGGTTGATGCCGTTTTTATCAACGGATTAAAGTCTAGTGGATTGTACGATAAAGTTTGGCAAGCAGGCGCAATTTTATTGCCAGTAAACTCTGTTGGTGTTATGGGTGATGAAAGAACCTACGAAAAAGTTGTTGCTTTAAGAGCTGTAGAAAGTACAGACGGAATGACAGCTGATTGGGTAAATTTACCGTACGAGTTTTTACAAAAAACATCAAACGATATCATCAATAAAGTAAAAGGTGTAAATAGAGTTGTATACGATATCAGTTCAAAACCACCAGCAACAATTGAGTGGGAATAAATACTAATTCAGTACATTTAAAGTTATATTAAATAAAATTGCTAGCTTTAGAAATTGTTTTCTAAAAGCAGAAAAATATATTACATGAAGCATTTTAAATTATTAGTTGTCTTTTTCGTTTTTACAATTGCGGTTTCTTGCGGTCAGCAAAAGAAATTTGTCACTTACAAAGTTAAGAAAGGTGAAACAATGCGTGTCATCGCAAAGCGATTAGATATAGAGACTAAAGATTTATTACGCCTAAATCCTGACGTTGGAAGAAGACCAAAGCCAGATACAGAAATTGTTATTCCTAATAAAAAGCTAACAAAAACGATAGAAGTAAAGGAGGAGCAAAAAGATCCCATTGTAAAAGACACCATTCAGAAAAAAGATATTGAAAAGGTTCAAATTGTTGAAGATATAGATAATAACTATCTTTTACATGCGGTAAGAAAAGGAGATACTTTTTACAGTTTAACGAGGTACTATAATGTGCTGAAAGAAGATTTATTAGTTTTAAATCCAACGTTATCAGAAGGGTTGAAACTGGGAACCATTATCAAAATTAAACAACGTATTGAGGACGAGGAATTAGATGAAATTTATAGTGATACAATTTTAGATAATGCTTCTGTAAGAGTTGCTTTGTTATTACCTTTTAGAGCAAATGTTTTTGACACAGTGCCCTCTCAAGATATTTTTAAAAATAGAACGTTACCAAATATTGCTACCGATTTTTATTTGGGTGCTGAATTAGCAATTGATTCATTAAGAAATCAAGGAATTCAAATTGATTTTACTGTTTTTGATACAGAAGATAGAAACACAAAAATTAACGAATTGATTGTAGATAAATCTTTTGATGATAAAGATGTAATTATCGGTTCTATTTATTCTGATGAAACTAAAAAACTTGCAAGTAAAGTAAAAGCACCTTTAGTTTTTCCGATTTTTTCGAAAGCACAAACTTCATTTTCATCATCTAAAATTGTGAAGACATCACCAGATAAATATTTATATAAAGAGAAATTATTATCATTTGTTTCGAACGCATATAGAAATGAAAATATAATAATTGTTGGAGATTCTACAGCAACATCAATAAATGAAATCAATCAAATTGCTAATATTTTAAAACAACATGACTCTATAAACGAGGTTCATACGATTATTCCACATTACGGATATATCGCTCAGGAACGTTTTTTAAAGATGATGAAACCAGTTGATTCTATTATCCCTGTTAATAATTGGGTAATTATTGCAACTGAAAACGATGTGATTGCTTCAGATGCTATTAATAGTTTAATTAGCTTTCCTGATCCGCCAGAACCAGAAGATGAAGATGAAGAGCCAGAAGAAAAAGTGAATTATGACGTTAAATTGTTTGGGTTTAATAAATATGATAATGTAACATATAATAAATTAGCACAATTAGGATTTGTGTATGTAACTGATACTTTTGTTGATGAAAGTTCTTTGGCAGCAAGAGTTTTTAATAAGCAATACCTTGAAAAAAATAAAGCGTTACCGTCATATTATGCAACTCGTGGTTTTGATGTTACCTATGATGTAATTATTCGTTTAGCTTCAGGAAAAAACTTGTACGATACTTTTAAAGACGGAATTTCTTATAGGGTAGAAAGTAAATTCGATTTTAATAAAAGGTTGTTAGGCATTTCTCAAAACAAAGGATTGTTTTTGTTAGAGTTTCAACCTGATTTAAGTTTGAAAAGAATAGAATAGTTTATTTTACTTCTATATTTTTAAAGAAATCTTTCCAAGCCCACCAAGAAGCAACATACGATTTTGCTGATGCTAATTGTTGTCCTTTTCTTGGTCCTTCAAAAGCAAAACCAAAAGAATTCCACTTTGTACCTTCATTGTCGATTAAAGTTGGTGGAAAATTAGCTTTTTCTAATTGAAGGGTTAATCCGTTTGGCACAATAAACGTTGTAAAAAAGTAATGTTCTTTACTACCAATTAATAATGTTTTATTCCCGTTTAAAATGAGTTCTTGCAAGCTAACATCATTGCTGAAGTCTTTAATTGCATACGAATGAACAATTCTTTCTTTTCCACTTTCATTAAAATTTTCAATGATAGAGAAAACAGGATCTGCATCAGTGATTTCTGCTGAATTTTTAGCTATAGAATTTGAATTATCATTATTTTTTGGAGTAACAATATCTCCTTCATAATAATAAACCTTTGCATTCGGAAAATAATTTACAACTGTTTTCCAATTTGTTTCTACTAAATTTAATGTTTGTAGGTTTAAAAAATCAGCTTCTTTTGTGATTCCATTCATTTGCATTTGGGACCAATACATTTGATAATTTTTATCAGATGGAACCATGTTGTCTTTATATAAATAACCAGAAGCAACTAAGTCTAAAGTGTCATTCTGTACAATTCGATTGAAGTTTATAGCGCTTTTTGTTTGTGGGCAATAAGAAACTGCGTAAAAGTAATCACCAATAGAATCATTTACGATTTCATATCTATTCGTATATAAATAGGGATATACTTTGATTTTATTTTGATAACTAACAATGGCAACTTTGTCATCATCTTTTAAATTTGAAAATTGATGAACAGTTTTGTAAATGGGATTTTTATGAAGTGGAAATAAACCAATTTCTCCTGTTGGATGTGGTTTTTCAACATTAATCCAGCGACTTTCTTCAGTTGGTTTCTCTATTTCATTTACTGCGTTTTTTGAGCAGGCAGTTAGTGAAATGATAACAGAAAGTAATAGGTAGTTTTTAAAGTTGTAAAACATGAAAATTCAGTCGATTGAATATGATAATACTTACATATTTTGAAGTATAAAAAAAGCTCTTGAAAATTTCAAGAGCTTTTTTTATACTATTTTGTTGAAACTAGATTTTTTTCATCTGTTGTTTCATCATTTTTATTTGATCGTTTAACATGCCATTTTTATCTAGCTTTTTAGCTTCATTCATTAGCATTGTAGCTTCACGTTTTCTTCTTTTAGTCATTGCAATTCCTGCTAGTTGCAATTTTGCCATTGCTAAATCATGTCCCATTGATAAGCCTAATTTTACAGCTTTCTTTAAATACTTTTCAGCTAGTGTAATATTAGTTTGCGATAACATAATTCCATGTAAAAAGTTGTAATACCCTTCTTGTTTTTTTGTTAATGCAGCACTTGGGTTTTTAATATAGTTCAACCATTTTTGAGCTCCAGGAAAATTTTGTTTACGCAATTGTAAAAAAGCAAGTAAAATAAATTCGTTTTTAAAATATAGTAAAATGAACATTCCTGCTAATAACAAAATAGAGATTCCGTTCATGATATGACCCTGTGAAAACTCATATACAGACCAAGCTGTTACTAGAACGGCAAGAATTAATTTAAAATTTTTATGAAACATAAATAGGTTTTTTATTTTTTTAAGAAAGCAAATGTACAGCTTTCAAATGATTATTTTTTATAATACTTTTTGTGTTTTAACCAAGCAAAGGTTCCTAATATGGCAATAAATCCAAGAGAATAATAAACCGAAGTTGGTGTAATTACTTTATCCCCGCTTGCGTAAGAATGCAATCCTGATAAGTAAAAATTCACCCCGAAATATGTCATCATAATAGAAGAATAGGTAATAATTGACCATAAATTAAATGTAAATCTGCTTCGTAAGCCAGGAATTAAACGCATATGTAAAATAAATGCATATAACATAATGCTAATTAAAGCCCATGTTTCTTTTGGATCCCAACCCCAATAGCGTCCCCAACTTTCGTTGGCCCACATTCCACCTAAAAAGTTTCCGATGGTTAGCATAATTAAACCAATAGTTATAGACATTTCGTTGATAACAGTTAATTCTTTGATCGCTAAATCTAATTTCTTTTTATTCTTTTCGTTTGTAAAAGCCATTAAGAATAAAGAGAAAATTCCTAAAATCATTCCTAAAGAAAAAGGTCCATAACTCGCTACAATAATTGAAACGTGTACTAATAGCCACCAAGAATTTAAAACAGGTTGTAAGTTTGCAATTTCTGGGTCTAACCAGTTTTGATGAGCAAAAGCTAAAATCACAGCAGTTAAAAACGTAGTTGCAGCAATTGTTAAAGAAGATTTCCTTCCGAAAGCTAAACCAAATAACATGGTTGCCCAAGCTACATAAATTATAGATTCGTATGCATTACTCCAAGGAGCGTTTCCGCTAATATACCAACGCGCACCTAATCCTAAGGTATGGAAAATAAACAAACCAATAATAATGGCTACTAATCCTTTTACTAAATAATTAAATATTTTTTTGTCAGAAAAAATCTGTGCAATTACAATAAATATTAATAAGCCTCCAGCAATACCATAGTACAATGCCAGTTTACTGAAAATACTAAATTTGTTATATGCAATTTCTAAATTAATTTGATCATCAGACGGAATTACTTTTGCGCCAAACTTCTTTTGAAAATTTTTGATTCCAGTTAAAACTTTATCCGCTTGTGTATAATCTTTAGATTCTTTTGCTTTTTGTAGCATTTGTAAATACACAGGAATTACTTGACGAACAAAAACTGAATCCGTTCCTTTAAAACCAGCATGTAAAGTTTCTGGTTGAGAAACCCATTTGTTATTTGGATCATTCGGAATTGGAAATATTTTAAAGATATCCCCATATAAAGCCCCGTATACTAAACCAACTCTTCTATCAATATTAATTAAATCTTTTTCGAACTTATTTTTTACATTTTTTTTCTGTGATTCTGCAACACGATCTCTAATTTTATAAGCTCCATCAATAGTTAAAAAATCTTTTAAACTTGCATGTGTTGCTTCTTTAGAAACTCCTAAAATTTCTCTTATTTGAGCGTTTCCTTTTTCTAAATAAATCATAGGGACAACTTCCCAAAACCTAGGGTTTTCTTTTATTGAAAGAAAAACTTGACTAGGATTCATTCCTTTAAATACTTCTGTGTGCGTAACCTTTCTAACCAATTCAGAAGCAAAAGTATGTGCAGGTTTCATTCTTCCGCCTGCATCTTGAATTACTAAACTGTTGAATAAATCTGCATGCTTTGTGTCAACAATATTGGCTTTTAAAATAGAATCTATTTGTTTCTCGGAAATTGCATGTTGCTGTTGATGTTGTTGAGATGAAACAGAAACTGATAAAAATAACAACCCAATAAGAGCTAATGTTGCTTTCTTCTTTCTGATTTTTTTTAACGTGTTTTTTAAGTAATCGAATCGTGTGTTTTTTGCAAACAGAATGCAAATCAATCCGAAATACAACATAGAATAACCAATGTAAGTGATTAATGTTCCCCAAAAATCATGATTCACAGATAAATGTGTTTCTTCTACTTCGCCACTAATATCGTAGCTTGATTGAAACAACTTATATCCTTTAAAATCTAAAATATGATTCATAAATATTCTGTAATCAAACGTTTCTTCTTTTGTAATAACAGTAACTTCACTTGCATAAGAAGCAGCACTTTCTGAACCAGGATATTTCTCTAATTGAAAATCTTTTAATTTTACATGAAACGGCGTTTCAATTGTTTTAGATCCGTACAACATTCTAAAATTCAAATTATCAACGGTTACTTGCTCAGAGTTTTGTGTATTGTATTTCCCGCCTAACAATTCAACTCTTTCCGTTTTGTTATTTGTGGTAATATCTAAAACAATAACATCGAATTTTTTATCGTCTTTTGGTCCGCTCACCATTTTAAGATTTCCTTTTTCTGCGGGCCTTGGAATTACAAATTGCAACCCAGAGATATTATGAAGTGATAAATAATTGAAATTTGCTAACGAATCTTTAGTGACTTTTCCTTTGGCTTGATCTGCCATTCGTAACCATGTTCCTTCTTCTTTAGAGTTTATTTTAAGTGCTCCGTCAACAGTTGTGAAATTGATGGTTGAGTTGCTGCCAGAATCAAACCCAACTAAAACATTATGAATGTTTTGGGTAGTTCCTTTTTTAATATAATGCTCGTGCCTTGTTCCTTCACTAGACTCTACAAAGAATAAATATTCCTCTCCGTTTTCATCTTCTATTAATTTTTTTTCTGCCCAAGGAATGTAATCAACTAATTTAAAATCGATTTTTTGTTCTTTAAATGTAGATGAATAACTCCAGTTGTTTGTTCCCCAAGCCGATAACAAAATTGGTTCGTGAATTGGATTTTTTTGTTGATTGCTATCATCAACAATCACATTTAAATAGGTGGTTTCTGAAATAAATTTATTGGTTACTTCTCCTTCTTTAATTAGCATCAGTCCTTCAAAACCAATGTAACGCGTAATTCCTGCACCGATTAAAATGAATAAAAATGACACATGAAATAATAACACTGGCCATTTTTCTTTTTTATACAATCGATATCTAAAAATGTTTCCAAAAAAGTTGATTACAAAAAATACCATGATTGCTTCAAACCACCAAGTATTGTATACTAAAGCTTTAGAAGTTTGAGTACCAAAATCATTTTCTATAAAAGTGGCTATTCCCATTGAGGTTGCAAACAGGAAAAATAACACAGCCATTAAACGTGTTGAGTAGAGTATATTTAAGATTTTTTTCATCAGTAAATTATAATGTAAAAGTTCACAAATTTACGGATAAAAGCTTTAATAAACGATTGGATTTTACTGTTTTTTAATGAATGGAAATGTTAAAAAAGGATGTCGGAGAATTTAAGGTTTTTTTGGAAGATTTGTTAATTATTGGAATATGGTTGCTTTTTAATACTGAAATAAATTCAGCATAAATAAATTATATTGAGAGTTAACGAAAAGAAATTAGAAACAAGTCAAACTATTCAGCGACAGAATCAATTAAAATAGTCAGCATTTCAATAGCCGCTTGTGCAATTTTTGTTCCTGGTCCAAAAACACCAACAGCGCCAGCATCAAATAAAAATTGATAATCTTGAGCAGGAATTACACCGCCAACAATGACCATAATATCTTCGCGTCCGTATTTTTTTAGCTCAGTAATTACCTGCGGAACTAATGTTTTATGTCCGGCAGCCAAGGAAGAAATTCCTAAAATATGAACATCGTTTTCTACAGCTTGTTTAACTGCTTCAATAGGAGTTTGAAATAACGGGCCAATATCAACATCAAAGCCTAAGTCTGCATAACCAGTTGCTACAACTTTTGCACCTCTGTCATGGCCATCTTGTCCTAATTTGGCAATCATTATTCTTGGGCGTCTTCCTTCTAAATCAGCAAAACTATCTGCTAACTCAGCTGCTTTTTTAAATAATTTATCTTCTTTTATTTCTTTACTATACACGCCAGAAATGGTTTTATGAACTGCTTTATGTCTTCCGAAAACTACTTCTAAAGCATCAGAAATTTCGCCTAAAGTTGCTCTATTTCTTGCTGCTGTAACTGCTAAAGTTAGCAAGTTTTCGTTTCCGGTTTTTGCAGCTTCAGTCAAAGCTACTAAAGATTTTTGAACTTCGTCTGAATTTCTTTCAGCTTTTAATTTGTTTAATCTTTCAATTTGAGAATTTCGAACGGCTTCATTATCAACTTCTAAAATATGTAACGGATCTTCTTCTTTTAATTGATATTTATTTACACCAACAATTACATCTTGTCCACTGTCAATTTTCGCTTGTTTAATTGCTGCAGCTTCTTCAATGCGCATTTTCGGAATTCCTTTTTCAATGGCTTTTGTCATTCCGCCTAATTCGTCAACTTCTTGAATTAATTCCCATGCTTTGTTGGCAATATTTTCTGTTAATTTTTCAACATGAAAGCTTCCAGCCCAAGGGTCAACCGTTTTTGTAATATTGGTTTCTTCTTGTAGGTATATTTGTGTGTTTCTTGCGATTCTTGCAGAAAAATCTGTCGGCAAAGCAATTGCTTCATCCAACGCATTTGTATGTAAACTTTGCGTTCCTCCAAAAGCAGCAGCCATTGCTTCAATTGTAGTTCTGGCAACATTGTTAAACGGGTCTTGCTCTGTTAAAGACCAACCGCTAGTTTGACAATGGGTTCTTAATGCTAATGACTTTTGGTTCTTCGGGTTAAATTCTTGTACAATTCTTGCCCATAACATTCTCGCTGCACGCATTTTTGCAATTTCTGTAAAATGATCCATCCCAATCGCCCAGAAAAAAGATAATCTTGGTGCAAAAGTATCAATGTCCATTCCGGCTTCGATTCCTTTTTTAATGTATTCCAACCCATCCGCTAATGTATATGCTAATTCAATTTCTGCAGTGGCACCAGCTTCTTGCATGTGATAACCAGAAATAGAAATCGAATTAAATTTCGGCATATTATTACTGGCGTATTTAAAAATATCAGCAATAATTTTCATGGAAGGCGTTGGTGGATAAATATATGTGTTTCGCACCATAAATTCCTTTAAGATATCATTCTGAATGGTTCCAGAAAGTTCATCAGGAGAAACTCCTTGTTCTTCTGCTGCAACAATGTAAAAAGCTAAGATTGGTAAAACCGCTCCGTTCATTGTCATAGAAACTGACATTTTATCTAACGGAATTTGGTCAAATAAAATTTTCATGTCTTCAACAGAGTCAATTGCAACACCAGCTTTTCCAACGTCTCCTTGTACACGTTCGTGATCAGAGTCATAACCTCTGTGTGTAGCCAAGTCAAATGCAACAGACAAACCTTTTTGTCCAGCTTCTAAATTTCTTCTGTAAAAAGCATTGCTTTCTTCTGCGGTAGAAAAACCTGCATATTGTCTAATTGTCCAAGGCCTGCGAACATACATTGTAGAATATGGTCCGCGTAAAAAAGGAGGGATTCCTGCAACAAAATCTTCGTGAAAAAAACTATTTTCAGTTTGCTTATCTGAATTTGTTAAAGAAATATTTTGAATATTTTTTCTACTCATCTTTTAAATCGTGGAGTTTCATTTTGTTATACATTTTTTCTCCTAAAGATTTAATCTCTTTGTTAAGTTTGTTTATTTTAAAAGTAATTGTAAGCATATAGATGGAAACTATTGATACTAAAAATACGCTAATAACAAAAATTATGTTATAATTACCTCCTATATATTTGTATAATTTCCCCTCTATTAACATTACAAGAGCAATTCCGAAACAAACAAAAACAATAATTGAATAAGGGACTTTCTTTTTTAACTTTGTCAATTCCTTTTTTAGATCGGTTTGTCTAATTTCATACTTAGTAATTGATTCTTCTTTTTCCATAATAAAACAATTTTATTCAGCATTTATTTTTTTTGTTTCGATAGCCTCAGCTAAACGTCTTTTTATTACGGGGGATAGCAATGTTTTTATTGGTTTTATTTTTACAAAAGGGTAAATTTCAATTTCATTTTTCATTCGATCATTTTTATTAGGTTGCTTGTTTGTGCCTAATAAGATAATTTCTTTATTGTTGAATTTATCTAGCTCTTTATTGGCGCTTTCTTCTATTTTTCTTTGAATTGTTCCTTCTTTTAATTGTTTTAAAAATCCACTAGATTTTTCGATATCTTTAAATATTTGTAATGCTTTTTCTGCAAGTTGATTTGTAATACTCTCAATATAATAGGAACCATTTGCAAATGTATTTGCTTCTTCTAAATAACTTTCTTGTTGTAAAATCAGTAACTGATTTCTAGAAATTCGTTCGCCAAATTCATTTTTTTTGTGAAATACACTGTCGTAAGAAATATTGTTGATTGTATTAGCACCTCCTAATATTCCACTCATACATTCAGAAGTTGTACGTAACATATTTACATTGTAATCGTAAATAGTTTTATTTCTTAGTGTGGGTTGTACAAAAATATGTGCATCTTTATTTTCTGAGTCATATTCTTTTAATAGCGATTTCCAAAGAACTCTAAATGCTTTTATTTTAGCAATTTCGAAAAAATAATTACTCCCAACAGCAAAGTTAAAATGAAATTTATGAGCAATGTCTTTTCCGAAGTGATTTAAATATTCGTTTGCATGTGCTAAAACATAAGCTAATTGTTGGGTGATTGTTGCGCCAGCATTTTGATATAAAGTAGCGTCAATTCCAATTGAATTCTTACAGTTTGTTACGATTTTTTCAAATTCTAAATGATCTGCTTTTAGATTCGTAAACCAATTTCCAGTTTGTGCTAAGTTGTTGATAATATCAACCTGAATAAAACTATTTTCTGAATCGATATGGCTTGAGATTTCTTTACAAAATTCAGCATCTAAAAAATGAAATCTAAAATAAAGGATTGTTTTTTTTGTGTCTACTTTTTTGAGTAATAATTCATAATCGAACTTTTTATTAGCAATAAATTCAATTGCATTTGCGCCTTTTTCTAGAGCGTTCACAGCAATGTAGTTTGCTATTTTTTCATCATCTATAAAAATAGATTGAGAAATGTTGAATTTGAATTTAGATTCTGTTGAAATACTATTCTTTCGGTCTTCTTTTGTATAAAAGGGTTTTACAACAATATCTTCATCGGTTTTCCATAAAAGTGTTTCGTTATAATCCGCACCTTTTAAATCAACTTGAATTTTTTGTTTCCAGGCCGCTGCAGAAGTTGTTTTAAAATGATTAAATAACGTTGAACTCATTATTTCTTTATGGTATCAAATTCAATAATATAAATATCTTCATTTTTTTTCTTCATCAAATATTCCTCTCTTGCAAATCGTTCAATCTGCAAAGAGTCTTGAAGATTCTTAATTGTTGTTTTATCTTCTTTAATCTCTTTTTTGTCGCTAGGCAATATAATTTTCCCATTTTTCACAACAACCGGTATATCAGGGAAGTTGGCAGCAGCTGCAGATATTTGGTTAACAGAATAATTGTCTAATACACATGAACTTTCAATTGAGTGTGCCATCTTTCTTACCTGTGAATCCGCCTCTGCGATAAAGCTTGGCAGATCAGCTATTTCAAGTAATGCATGTTGAGCCATCTGAGTTAAATCGTCGTTAGTTGCTTCTTTATAGAACTCTGATAAGTCAAAAACCATGCGAGCATTGTGAAAGCTTTTAAATTTAGTCTTATTGCCATCAATTATTGCTACCAACTTGTTGTCGATAGTAAATATATCATCAGTTGTTTTTACAAACGTATTGCCAGTTTGCATTTTTATTAGTGGCAACTGGCTTAGCGAAAGAGCCTGTCTGGATGAGAATTTTTGAACGAATACCTTAGTTTGTCCATTTGTAGTTACCCCAGTAAAAATAGCTTTTATTGGCTCATTTACAAAGTTGGCAAGAACCACATTGGGGAATGACGAAGCATTTGCAATAATTGCATCTTTCATCATCACTGATTCATCAATATCATCAATTGTTAAAACTTCATTTGAATCGGGCTTCCAGTCACCATTAAAAACTACCTCTGTATCTACAGATCGTTCAAAATAAATACGCTGATCTTCGAATATTTGAATTAATTCGGCCTGAAGTGGCTGATTAACTCTGATTCGTTTGATTATACAACTACCGCCGCCATCCTTAATTAATGCGAAAAAGTTTTGCTGTGCTGTCATTTTATTCCTCTACGTCTAAAACAATATATTCTGTTAGCTGAGCCACTGTTAAAGGTTGGCTAGCATGCCTAAGTTCCTTCTTTGTAATAAGTACATAGGTTACACCTTCAGGCGTACCTACTTTATAAAAGTGCCATTTCATGATGCCCAAGAGTGGATTGAAGTGATAGCTATACCCAGTGCTGGTTATTACCGCAAATATTAAAATCGTAGGAACCCAGACAGTCCAGTTTAATGCAGCAAAACTTGCAGTAAAAAGCGGCAGTAAATATAAAAGGAGAAATCCCATATTCTCTCGATCGGCAGCTTCAACTGTCGATACAGAAAAATTAAATCGTTCAAGGTTTTTCTTTGCGTATCGAAGCATCCAGATACAAATCAGCACTAAAAACAAAGAGGTAGCAATAGCTAAACCAGAAAATATTTTGGCTCCATCAAACCAAGCCACCCATGCATAGGTAAAGCCGACAGGCGCTATTGCTGTGCTGGTAAGTAGTATTTTAGCTAGAGTGCTTAACACTTTCACTCCTTCTCTCGAAGCTATAATTAATGTCAATTTGAATGCTAACGCCGCTAACACTCGCAGCTTTGTAGTGGAGACCGAGCCGCAACGAAAAAGCTGTCGCCGTGATTGGTCTTGTTAGCACTTAACTCCAGCATCAAGACTTTCGCTCGCCTACATATGGGACGACTTTCCATTCTTCATCTTTGTTTTTACGTGAATAAAGCTCTCGATCAGTACCCTCTGAATTGGGGATGCTAATGCATTGTTCTGCATCATCGTCACTGCATATCACTGGTTGATGATGAGCCGAAGACCCTGCATATTTGTCAGCCGTCACGTTATTCCATATTTCGCTTATTTCATCTTGAGAGTGCTTCATCATTGTAGCTCCTTGAGTGCTAACAGTTTTATTTATGCGCATGCGCGTTAACTTTATGACCATTTTTTCACGATGGCGCACAAGAATATAACGCCTTCTTATAAGCCAGTGTCTTACCAAAAATTACAGCATACTTTTTCAGAAATACGCGCACCTATATTGCAACCGTCACCAGAAAACGCGCAGTGTTACCTAAAAGCTCCCGTAAATTGCGGTTTCAGTGAATGTCCGCTCAGGGTCGATTGCGGACTATCCCCAACGCTTTTTTAAAGAAACACACCTTGCACAACTACCCAACCATCAACCAGTATTCAAAATCTTCTTAGCTTTACGCTAGCAGACTATGCTTACCCTGTCTCTTATACACATCT
>OJIO01000958.1_pt1 | contig 14675 bp, 8 predicted proteins | sample 1595621 | NCBI WGS metagenome assembly OJIO01 (sample SAMN05416776, study PRJEB24817) | seawater metagenome | isolation source: Sea water | place: Canada:Atlantic | collected 2013-07
ACACTATCCTCTTCGTCGGCAGCGTCAGATGTGTATAAGAGACAGATAATAAATAGATACATAACGGCTGTATTATTATTAAATTTGAACTTATCACGAATCATACAAAAAAATATACCAATGGATAATCATAAAGATGGCGATATTAGCCAATGCCCATTTATGGGAGGCACACAAAAACAAACAGCAGGTAAGGGAACCTCTGTGCGAGATTTTTGGCCCAATGAACTAAAATTAAATATTCTACGTCAAAATGCAGTAAAATCTGACCCTATGGGTGCAGATTTTAATTATGCAGATGCGTTTAACTCCATAGATTTTGCTAGTTTAAAGCAAGATGTTATTAATGCCATGACAGATTCTCAAGATTGGTGGCCTGCAGATTATGGAAACTATGGTCCATTTATGGTTCGTATGGCTTGGCATAGCGCTGGTACCTATAGAGTTGGGGACGGGCGTGGTGGAGCACGTTCTGGATCGCAACGTTTTGCACCAATAAATAGTTGGCCAGACAATGGTAATTTAGACAAAGCACGTTTATTACTTTGGCCTATTAAAAAGAAGTATGGAAACAAATTATCTTGGGCAGATTTAATGATTCTTGCAGGAAACTGCGCAATGGAATCTATGGGATTTGAAACCTTTGGTTTTGCTGGTGGACGTGAGGATGTTTGGGAGCCAGAACAAGACATATATTGGGGTTCTGAAACCGTTATGGGAGAAAATAAAGAACGATACGCCGAAGGTGAATTAGAAGATCCTTTAGCTGCTGTAATGATGGGTTGGATTTATGTAAATCCGGAAGGACCCAATGGAGATCCAGATCCAATAGGCTCTGCAAAAGACATTAGAGAAACCTTTGGTAGAATGGCAATGAATGATGAAGAAACGGTAGCCCTTGTTGCGGGTGGACATACTTTTGGTAAAGCGCATGGTGCCGCAGATCCAGACAAATATGTTGGACCATCACCACATGGAGCTCCTATAGAAGAAATGAGTACAGGTTGGAAAAACTCTTTTGGTACAGGAGTTTTAGATGATACCATTACAAGTGGTATAGAAGGCGCTTGGACACCAAATCCAACAGTTTGGGATCATGATTATTTTGATATGTTATTAAATTATGATTGGGAACTTACAAAAAGTCCAGCAGGTGCGCATCAATGGAAACCAACAGCAGCATCAAATGCGAAAAAAGCACCCAAAGCGGGTAATGCAAACAATACGCAAGATTTAATGATGACTACCGCAGATATTGCTTTAAAGCAAGATCCAGCGTATTTAGAAATTTCTAAACGTTTTCACAAAGACCACAAAGCTTTTGAAGACGCTTTTGCAAGAGCATGGTATAAATTAACCCACAGAGATATGGGACCAATATCTAGATATTTAGGTCCAGAAGTGCCAAAGGAAGAATTGATTTGGCAAGATCCAATTCCAGCAGGGCAGTCATTGTCTGAAACAGATGTAACAAGCTTAAAGAGCCTAATTTTAGCCTCAGACCTTACTATATCTCAGTTGGTTTCTACGGCTTGGGCTTCTGCATCAACCTTTAGAGGGTCAGACATGAGAGGTGGTGCAAATGGAGGAAGAATCCGATTGGAACCTCAAAAAAATTGGGAGGTAAATTCTCCTAAGCAGTTAGCAATGGTTCTCGCTAGTTATGAAACTATTAAATCTAATTTTAATGGAAGTGTTTCTATTGCAGATTTAATTGTCTTGGGTGGTTGTGTAGCTATAGAAGAGGCTGCTTTAAAAGCAGGACATACCATCTCTGTACCTTTTACAAGTGGTAGAGCAGATGCTTCTCAAAAGCAAACGGATGTTGCTTCTTTTGCTTATTTAGAACCGAAAGCAGACGGATTTAGAAATTTTATTAAAAAAGATTTAAACCTAGCAGCAGAAGAATTATTGATTGATAGAGCGCAATTATTAACACTTAGTATTCCAGAAATGACTGTTTTAGTTGCTGGTATGAGAGTTTTAGGAGCCAATTATGACGCTTCGAAATACGGTGTATTTACAGATACTGTTGGCACACTTACCAATGATTTCTTGGTAAATGTCTTGGATTTTAGCAACACTTGGAAAGCAACTTCTAAGGATGATACCTTATTTGAAGGTTCAGACAGAAGAACAGGCGTTATCAAGTATAGAGGAACAAGAGCCGATTTAATTTTTGGATCAAACACAGAACTTAGAGCAATTGCTGAAGTGTACGCTGCAGATGATGGTAAAGATAAATTTGTTACAGATTTTGTAGCTGCTTGGACCAAGGTGATGAATCTTGACAGGTTTGATGTATTGTAATTGTATTTAAAAACTATGTGTACTAAAAAAAGGTGATGCATTACGCATCACCTTTTTTTATGAATGATTTTTTTTAAGGGGTTTGTATATGTGCTAGGCTATATGATTTAACAAGAATTTATGAGCCATAAAACGCTGTAAAAACTACATTTATAAAAAAAAAAACCAGAAACAATGAAAAAAACAACCTTTAGCGTATCAGTGCTAGCGTTATTCGCGGCATTTATTTTTACAACATCGTGTAAAGATGGTGCGACGTCAAAAGATAGTGCAAAACTATCTGTTGCTTATGAAAAATACGAATTAGAAAATGGTTTAGATGTTATTCTACACCAAGATAAAAGTGACCCAATAGTTTCTCTAGCGGTTCAGTACGGTGTGGGCTCCAACAGGGAGAAGACAGGTCGTACCGGTTTTGCTCACTTATTTGAGCATATGTTATTTCAGGAATCAGAAAATGTGCCACAAGACCAATTCTTTAAGAAAATACAAGATGCCGGTGGAACCTTAAATGGAGGTACCTGGAAAGATGGTACTATATATTATGAAACGGTTCCAAACAATGCCATGGAAATGATGATGTGGCTTGAGAGTGATCGTATGGGGTGGTTTATAAATACAGTTACCGAGTCTGCTTTTGAAAACCAACAAGAAGTGGTCCAAAATGAAAAGCGCCAACGTGTTGATAACAATCCTTACGGACATACCGGGTGGGTTATAGACAAAGCAATATACCCACAGGGGCATCCTTACAACTGGCAAGTTATTGGAGAGTTGGTAGACCTGCAGAATGCTACGGTTGCAGATGTTCGTGAGTTTTATGAAAAATTCTACGGTCCTAATAACGCTACTTTGGTATTGGTTGGTGATTTTGAGACAGACCAGGCTAAAGCCATGATTGAAAAGTATTTTGGTGAAGTTAAAAGAGGTCAAGAGGTGCCAAAATTAACCCCAATGCGGACCACTTTGGAGCAATCTAAAAGATTGTACCATGAAGATAATTTTGCTACTACCGCCCAGTTAAATATGGTTTGGCCAACCCTAGAGCAATATACAGAAGATGCATATGCACTTAATGTGCTAGCAGAGTTAATATCTCGAGGAAAAAACGCACCCCTTTACAAGGTGTTAGAAAAAGCGGAAGGACTTTCTTCAAGTTATTATTCTTTTAATCGTTCAGCAGAGTTGGCAGGAGTCTTTAGAATTTCTGTAACAGCTAATGATGGTAAGAGTTTAAAAGATGTTGAGCTTGGCGTTAATGAGGCTTTTGCTTTATTTGAAAAGGATGGTGTTACAGATAGAGATATTGCACGAGTAAAAGCGGGTCTAGAAACTGGTTTTTATAACGGTATAAGTAGTGTGCAGGGAAAAGCTTTTCAGCTAGCTAGCTACAATGTATTTGCAGGAAGCCCAAGCTTTATTGAAACAGATATAGAAAACATCCAAAAAGTCACAAAAGAAGACGTGATGCGTGTTTACAACACTTATATTAAGGATATGCCTTTTGTAATGACAAGTTTTGTGCCTAAAGGAAAGTTAGATTTAATTGCAGATAACTCTATTAAAGCAGAGGTTGTAGAGGAAAAAATAGTTGAAAACATTCAAAAACAAACCACAGAGCAAACCACAGATCAGGTTGTAAAGACGCCTTCTGTTTTTGACCGTTCTTTAGAGCCTGTGCAAGGAGATTCTCCGGCGCTTAATGTACCAGAGAGTTGGAAACAAGAGCTTTCAAATGGTATGATGGTATATGGTATCGAGCAAAATGAGATTCCTACTGTGAATTTTAGTTTGGTAATGGATGGTGGACACCTTCTAGATGATATAGAAAAAAATGGTGTTGCTAGTTTAATTACAGACATCATGATGGAAGGTACTGCAACTAAAACTCCTCAAGAGTTACAAGAAGAAATTGAGATGCTAGGTGCCAATATTAATATGTACACCACGCGTGAGTCTATAGTGATACAGGTTAACACTTTGGTGCGTAACTATGAGGCTACATTGGCCTTGGTTGAAGAGATATTAACTCAGCCACGTTGGGATTTGGAAGAGTTTGGACGTATTAAAACAGCAGCTATAAATAGGGTGAAGAGATCTTCTGCAAACCCAAATGCAGTGGCAGGACGCGTTTTTAACAAGTTGCTGTATGGCGAGGATCATATTTTTGCCTACCCAAACACTGGGACGGTTACCTCTATTGCTGCAATTGCCATGGAAGATGTAAAAGCATTTTACAACAAGAATTTCTCTCCATCTGTATCTAAATTTCATATTGTAGGGCAGATAGACAAAACAAAAGCCATGGCTGGACTTGTTAATTTAGAGAAAAACTGGGCGAGCAAACAAGTTACCATACCTAGTTATCCAATTGCTAACGCTAGAGATAAGTCTTCTGTGTATTTTGTAGATATTCCAGGTGCAAAGCAGTCAGTGATTCAAATTGGTAATATATCTTTAGCTAGAAGCGACAAAGATTTCTATTCGGCAGAGGTGATGAATTATGCTCTTGGCGGCGCTTTTAACGGTGTTGTGAACAGAATACTAAGAGAAGAAAAAGGATACACTTACGGAGCTCGTACAGGTTTTAGAGGTAGTAAGATACCAGGAACCTTTAGAGCCTCTTCTAGTGTAAGAACAAACACTACCGGAGAATCTGTAACTATTTTTAGAGATGAAATTAATAAATACAAGCAAGGAATCTCTCAAGAAGATCTAGATTTTACCAAGAATGCTTTAATTAAATCAAACGCACGTCGTTTTGAGACTCAATTTGCGCTGCTAGGGATGTTGCAAGAGATGAGTATTTACGGCCTTGACCAAGATTATATTGCCGCAGAGGAGGCAACGGTTAGAAACATGACTCTAGATACCCACAAAGCCCTTGCTAATAAATACCTAGATACTTCTAAAATGGCATACTTAGTTGTGGGTGATGCGCAAAGCCAATACACACAATTTAGAGATATGGGATTTGATGAGGTATTGCTTTTAGATAAAGAGGGAGAGGAAGTGAAGCTAGAAAATGTGAAGCAATAGTTTTTAATAAAAAACAAGTATAATAAAAAAGGGGAGCTTAGCGGCTTCCCTTTTTTTTATTAATACAATTTTATTCTTACCCTTTGATACACTATGAAAACAGCTGTTTTATTATATGTTTTTATAGCTAATAAGACAGTGAAATACAATTTAGTCTTATCTAAAAATAAATCATAATATATTGTTTGTCAATACTATAAGTTGTTTAATGTAAAGTTATTATTTTACTTTATCTGAAATACAATTTTCCCACAAAATATCACCTGGTACAGCTGCTGTAATTGTCATTACTTCCTTTTTAACTGGGTGCACGAAAGAGAGTTTTCTAGCATGCAGATGAATGCTGCCATCTTTGTTGGATCTGTCAAAACCATATTTCAAATCCCCTTTTATTGGACAATTAATGCTTGCCAGTTGTGCTCTAATTTGATGGTGTCTTCCAGTTTCTAAAAGAATTTCTAAAGCTACATAGCGTTGCATTTTCTTTAAGATATGATAATGAAGTATAGCTTTTTTGCTATCTGGAACTTCTTTGGTGTTTGCGTAGCTTTTATTTTGCTTTGGATTTCTTTTAAGATAATGGGTAAGGGTGTCACTATCTTTTGGTGGCGAATTTTTTACTACTGCCCAATAGGTTTTCTTTGTTTGTCGCTCAGCAAAAGATTTGTTTAGTCTAGGTAGTGCCTTTGATGTCCTGGCAAATACAATCACACCACTTGTGGGTCTATCAAGCCTATGCACAACCCCAAGATACACGGCTCCGGGTTTATTGTATTTCTTAGCAAGATAGGCTTTGGTGATTTCAGAAAGGGGGGTATCTCCAGTCTTATCTCCCTGTACAATGTCTCCAGGGCGCTTGTTTACAACAATGATATGATTGTCTTCAAACAGCACCTGAAGGTTCTCTGGGGTGCTGTGTGTCGTTTTTTTATTTGTTTTGGTATGAGTATGTTGTTTTTCCGAAATACAATTTGTATTAGTACTGTTCTGTATCGTTTGGAAAATCTCCGCTTTTCACATCTGCACTGTAGTTTTTAAAAGCCGTAGTCATCTCCTTATACATATCCAAGTATCTTCTTAAAAAGCGAGGATTAAACTCATGTGTCATGCCAAGCATGTCATGTGTTACTAGTACTTGGCCGTCTATTGCGTTACCTGCTCCAATACCAATTACAGGTATGGTAAGGCTTTGTGCAACTTCTTGTGCAAGTTTGGCAGGAACCTTCTCTAGTACAATGGCAAAACATCCTGCTTTTTCTAAAAGTAAAGCGTCTTGTTTAAGCGCCTCTGCTTCTGCATCTTCTTTGGCCCTAACGGTGTAGGTTCCAAATTTATAGATAGATTGTGGTGTAAGTCCTAAATGCCCCATAACTGGAATACCCGCATTTAAAATTCTTTTTACAGATTCTTTAATTTCTTTACCACCTTCTACCTTTACTGCATGACCTCCACTTTCTTTCATGATACGAATGGCAGAGCGTAAGGCTTCTTTTGGATCACTTTGATAGCTCCCAAAAGGAATATCTACCACCACTAAACTACGCTCTACTGCGCGAATCACAGAGGTTGCATGATAAATCATCTGATCCAGTGTGATAGGGAGTGTAGTTTCATGTCCTGCCATAACATTAGAGGCAGAGTCACCAACAAGTATAACGTCTATGCCAGCTCCATCAACAATTTTTGCCATGGTATAGTCATAGGCTGTGAGCATAGAGATCTTCTCTCCACGATTTTTCATATCTACCAAGGTTTTGGTAGTGATTCTTTTGTATTGTTTCTTTGCTGTAGACATAAGGTGTTGTATAAAGTGTAAATGTACTAATTTGTATGTAATTTTTACTTTGGCTTATCTTATTAATTAGTCATATTTTGCACTTATAGTTGTGCTGTAATTCCATTTTTCTTGCACTTTTAGCACTTGCTCAATTACATCACGCACGCAGCCTTTACCTCCTTTTAGGTGAGAAACATACTTGCTTAGCGCTTTTATTTCTGGGACCGCATCTTGAGGGCAGCAAGGCATAACAACTTGTTGCATTACCTTATAATCTGGCAGGTCATCACCCATATACAATACTTGCTGTGGTGTGATATTGTTTTCTTGAAGATACTTTTCAAGTGTTTTTGTTTTGTGGTGTGTGCCTAGATGTATATCATTAATACCTAATCCGGCAAGTCGTTTACGAACTCCTTCATCAGTACCGCCAGAAATGATACACACATTAAAGCCCTCAAGCAGTGCTTCTTTTAAGGCAAAACCATCTTTGGTATGCATGGTTCTGTGCATTTCTCCATCTGTTGTTATTGTAATTGTTCCGTCTGTAAGCACGCCATCTACGTCAAAAACGAAGGTGGTGATTTGATGCAAATATTCTTTATAGCTTTTACTCATCTTGTGATATGTTTCTTTTTTGAATACTACTTGTAAGTAGTTGATATACTTCTTTTTGTTGTGTTGTAAGAAGCCCTTGATGTGTCTGAATTGTTTTTTTATCTCCTCTTTTGGCTGGTCCAGTTTGGGCCTGGGCAGGAGTAAGGTATTCTATTTTATTGGCCGTTTCTTTAATTAAAGGAGCCAAGAGGCTAAATTCTAATTGTTGTTTTTTTAAAATATCTTCTGAAATATGATATAATTCATTCACAAAATTATTTACAAATACGGCGGCAACATGCAACTTTGTCCTTTCAGTAGAACTAATGTTATACACTTTTTGTGAAATTAGAGTGCCTAAATTTGTTAATAAAGATAGATCCTCCTTGTTTTGTGCTTCCACACAAATAGGGATGTTTTTAAAGTCAATCTCTTTGTTTTTTGAAAATGTTTGTAAAGGGTAAAACACTCCTCTTTTATTGGTGTTACTAATAGCTTCTAAAGCAGCTCCTCCACAGGTGTGAGCCACCAATTTATTTGTAAAAGGAAGTTGTGATGTGAAACTGTGTATAGTATCGTCAGGGACTGCGGCGATATACACATCTGCCTTGGGTGTAATCTCTAGTATGTTTGTTATAAACCTCTTGTCGTGAGTGGTTTCTTTGGGTATACTGCGTGTATAGACTTGCAGTACCTTAATACCAGGGCTAGTCTCAAATACCTTAAATAGATGAGATCCAACATTACCAAAACCCAAAATAACAACTGTAATCATAGTGTAAAAATACAAGAATTTTTTATGGCAATAGTATGCCTTTTATGGAATGAATACTAAAGAGTGTTAATGCTATCACATTTCAGATGTATAAGGAGTACAAAAAGACCATTTTGTAGTATTTTTGCAAAAAATAATACTAGATGCAAAAGAAACTAGCTTCCATTATATTTTCTACCCGTTTAACGGCTACTTTATTTATTGTTTTTGCAATAGCAATGGCTGTTGGTACATTGGTTGATGCCTCTTCAGAGACTTCGCCCACACCGTATTCTCGAGCGCTAATATACAATGCATGGTGGTTTGAAGCTATTATGGGCTTATTCGTGGTTAATTTTCTAGGAAACATAGTTCGCTTTAAAATGTTTAGTAAAGAAAAAGCGACAACCCTAGTGATACACTTGTCTTTCATACTTATTCTGGTAGGCGCATTTGTAACAAGATATATTGGTTATGAGGGTGTTATGCAAATAAATGAGGGGGACACCTCCAACGAAATACTATCTGAGTTTGCCTATTTAAATGTTTTTATAGATGGTGATTATGTTATTGATGGCCAACAACAGCGCCTTAAATTAGCGCCAAAGAAAATGGATCTCTCCCAGCGATTGAGCAATCATTTTTCTATGAGTAAAACATACAACCAGACTCCTGTAACAATCACCTATAAAGATTTCATTAAAGGTGCTACCAAAGGAATGATTGAAGACCCGCTTGGAGAAGGATATCTTAAAATTGTTGAAGCCGGTGACGGAACACGCCATGATCATTACGTAAAAGTGGGAGAGGTTTCCAATATTCATAACATATTATTTGCTGTTAATAAGCCAACCAAAGGGGCTATAAATATATTCTATGATGAGCAGTCACAAGAATATCAAATACAATCATCTTTTGGGGGTGAGTACATGCGCATGGCAGATCAACAAAAAGGAATTGTTATTAAAGACAGTCTTCAAAATTTACAGTTGCGCTCGCTCTATCAAATGGCAGCCATGGCATTTGTAATTCCAGACCCTGTGGTTAACGGGCGTATGGGCATTGTAAAAGCCACTGAAGACGCTCCAGCTGTAACCAATGCTTTGATACTAAATGTTAGCTCTGGTGGCCAAACAAAGACTTTAGAACTTCTAGGAGGTAGAGGCTCTACACCAAGCCCCGTGAAGGTTGACATAAATGGTCTTGAGGTATATGCTACCTATGGAAGTAAAACAATAGAATTGCCTTTTAGTATCACCCTCAATGATTTTATTGCAGAGAAATACCCTGGCACAGAAAAAAGTTACAAATCTTTTAAAAGTAAAGTAACTGTTAATAGTGCCGATGGAACATTTCAAGAAGAAGAAATTTTCATGAATAATGTCTTAGATAAAGAAGGATTCCGCTTTTTTCAGTCTGGATTTCAGCCTGATGAGAAAGGGACTATTTTAGCGGTAAACCATGATATGTGGGGAACTTGGATTACCTATATAGGGTATTTCCTATTGTATTTTGGACTTATGGCAATTTTGTTTGATAGAAATTCCAGATTTGGAAACCTTAAAAAGTATCTAGAAAAAATAAAGAAAAAGAAGAAACTGCTAGCGTGTCTTACGATGCTTTTTATGAGTACCGTTGCCATTAGCCAGACAGATAACCACCAGCACGTAACTACTATTAACACACAAATAGATTCTTTGATTAATGCCAATGCGGTTTCTAAAGAGCACGCTGCAGCTTTTGCTCGTTTGGTAATTCAGGACAATGGCCGCATGAAGCCAATAAGTACTTTTGCCAGTGAGTTGATACGTAAGGTGAGTGGAAGTGACTCCTACAAAGGTCTAGATGCAAATCAAGTGTTTATGTCTGTAACACAATTTCCAAGACTGTGGTCTCAGGTACCCATAATTAAGTTAAAGAGAGGTAATGATAGCATACGAGATATAGTAGGTGTTCCTAAAGGTACTAAAACAATAGCCTTAATTGATTTGTTTGACAAAGATGTTAATTTTAAGCTAGATCCATATTTAGAGGCTGCTACCTCTACAAATACTCCTAATCAATTCCAAAAAGATTTTATTAAGGCCTATGAGAGCTATTATATATTTAATCAAGCGCTGGGGGGTAGTATTTTAAAGATATTTCCTGTACCCGCAGATCCTGGTAACAAATGGGTGTCTTACCCAGAACTTGACCAAAGCGCCATTAAAGGGCAAGATTCTATGTTTACAAAAACGGCTTTGCCCTTGTACTTTAATAGCCTTAGTGCTGCAAAGGCTAGTAACGATTATACAAAGCCTGCTGAAATATTGAGCCTCATTAGAGCTTACCAGAAAAAACATGGTAGTGAGGTGCTTCCAAGTGATTCTAAAATTAGCGCAGAGATAGCCTACAACAAAATTAATATTTTCAATAGATTGTTTCGTTATTTTACCCTCTTTGGCGTATTGATGTTTATTGGCATAATCATACAAATATTTAAAGAAGGACCTCTTGTAAATGGCTTTGTTAAAGTTTGTAAAATAGTGATTTGGTCTTTCTTTGTAGCCATGACCCTGGGGCTAATTGCACGCTGGTATATCTCTGGACATGCCCCTTGGACAGACGCCTATGAATCTATTATATATGTTGCTTGGGCCACCGTGTTTTTTGGTTTGGCATTTGGAAGGAAAAGTGATCTTACAGTAGCCTCTACTGCATTTGTAGCAGCTATTATATTATGGGTAGCTAATCAAAATTGGCTTGACCCTGCTATTTCGACATTAGTTCCTGTACTTGATAGCTATTGGCTTATGATACATGTGGCGGTTATTGTGGCTAGTTATGGACCCTTTACTTTAGGTATGATATTGGGTGTTACGGTTCTTATTTTAATGATTCTTACCAATGGCGCCAATAAAGCAAAAATGGATTTAAATATTAAAGAATTAACTACCATTAACGAACTTGCTTTAACTGTTGGTCTTGTGATGCTTACCATAGGAAACTTTTTGGGTGGTCAATGGGCAAATGAGAGTTGGGGACGATACTGGGGCTGGGATCCTAAAGAGACTTGGGCGCTTATTAGTATTATGATATATGCCTTTGTTATACACATGCGACTCGTTCCAGGTCTTCGAGGAAAATGGATCTATAACGTTGCCTCTATTGCTGCGTACGGTTCTATAATGATGACCTATTTTGGAGTTAACTTCTACTTAACTGGTTTGCATTCTTATGCTAGTGGAGATGTACCCGTGACTCCCTCTTTCGTGTATTATCTAGTAGCGTTTTTAGTTGTATTGGCTATTATATCCTATGTTTTCTATAGAAAACATTATATAAAAAAAGGATAGACCCTAGGGTCTATCCTTTTAAAACAATAACAAACGTTACTTAGTTATATAAAAAATCTGGTTGTAGATTAAGAAGGTTAACATCTTCTTGAACAGCCTCTTCAATCTGTATTTTATTGTACAGGCTTCTTGTCATTTCTTCAATTTCTATCTCTGATGTATTTAGCTTTTTGGCTATCTTTTTGTTTTCTTTTCCTTCGCTAATGTATTGCAATAGTTTTATTTCTATACCATCAAGGTCATACTGCATGATTAGATTTTCTAGATACATTTCTTCGGTTAATTTTATAATATTGTCTCTTTCCATCATTTCTTGTTTTTTTAGAAATATTTCCATTTCTGTTTTACGTGCTGCCGTTTCTTCTTTTATGTCTTTCATTCTAAATAGTATTGCATATGTCATTAACAGTATGTTAATGAAAAATGAAACCTTTACAATAGTTAAAGAGACGCCTAGAAATTCAATTCCAATTACTTGTAAAACGAAGTAATCAAGCACTAGCAATAATGGTATTGCCATACCTAGTACATAAAATTTTGAATAGTTGTTTTTTAAGAATAACATAATACCAGCTCCAAAGTAGCACGTTAATAAGGCGAAAGATATAATGTTTACGGCTATGGGAAGCATTGCATTATCAACAAACCAATGTGTTACAGATAGTCCTGCAGCAACTAAAAACAGAGGTAGAGTAAATGTTTTTAATTTTGGAAAGTATTCTTTTATTGTTAAATACTGGGATGAATACAAGGCTACTAAACCTGCGGTAGCGCAAAGTATAGTTGTGGTAACGCCAGTACCTTTAAATAAGGTTTGTTGAAATAATAGGCCAGAGAGGTTGTCTTCTCCTAAGAACAATATCAGGGTTCCTGTTACTGCTAATCCAAAATATCCAAAGACTTTTTCTTCGAATAAAAAGAAGCTTATCAAGTTTAAAAGTAGGATAATGCTAATTGCTCCATAAAAGCTACCTTTTAAAAACAAGCTAGCTGTTGTGTTGGCTTCACTTTTTTGTGACACTTCTCTTACAACAGATGCTGCTTTTATCGGCAAGGCCATTGCAGTGATACTAGTAAAGTTACTTACACTAGATAATAATGAACTTTGCGCAATACGTTCTTTACTTTTTTCTGTTTTTGCTGTTACAGCACTATAACTAAATAGGCACAAAAGTAAAAACAAACAAAACTTGGGGGCATTCGTTTGATGTTTCATAATAGTAGGTTTAATTTATTTGGGACCGGCAAGATACAAAACATTTACACTTTAACTAATAAATATGCATTTAATCGATGAAATGCACAAAAAAAAGAGTTTCACGTATATGTGAAACTCTTTTTACATTCTATTTAATTGGTTTTTAGTGCCCTACCATATCTTCTGGTTTTACCCAAGCATCAAACTCAGCTTCACTTAAATATCCTAGATTTACAGCCTCTTGCTTTAGCGTAGTTCCATTTTTATGAGCTGTATTTGCTATTTCTGCTGCTTTATAATAGCCTATTTTGGTGTTTAAAGCGGTAACAAGCATTAGAGAGTTGTTTAATTGTTGGTCTATTACAGCTTCGTTGGCTTTAATACCACTTGCGCAATGCGCCTCAAAAGATAGGCAAGCATCACCCAGTAGCTGTGCAGATTCCAACATGTTTGAGGCCATCACAGGTTTAAAGACGTTTAATTCATAGTGTCCTTGCATACCACCAACTGCTATTGCCATGTCATTACCTATTACTTGCGCGCATACCATAGTGAGCGCCTCACACTGAGTAGGGTTCACTTTACCTGGCATAATAGATGATCCAGGTTCATTAGCAGGGATAGCTATTTCTCCAATACCACATCTAGGTCCACTAGCCAGCATTCGAATATCATTGGCTATTTTGTTTAATGATACTGCCAATTGTTTTAAAGCCCCATGAGATTCAACAATAGCATCATGAGCAGCTAATGCTTCAAATTTGTTTTTTGCAGTAATTAAAGAAAGGCCAGTAAAGTTTGCGATATGAGCTGCAACATTCTCTGAGTAGCCTTTAGGGGTGTTAATACCTGTTCCTACTGCAGTTCCTCCTAATGCCAATTGAGATAAGTGTGGCAAGGTGTTTTTTAATGCCATAAGCCCATGCTCTAATTGAGATGCATAGCCGCTAAACTCTTGTCCAAGGGTTAGGGGAGTAGCATCCATTAAGTGGGTTCGTCCAATTTTAACGATTTTATCAAACTCTTTAGACTTTGCTAGCAATGTGTTGTATAATTTGGTAACACCAGGAATGGTTAGGTCTATTAGTTTTTTGTAGGATGCAATATGCATTGCAGTTGGGAACGTATCGTTTGATGACTGAGATTTATTCACATCATCATTAGGTTGTAGTGTTTTTTCTCCCTGGCCAATAGTTTTTCCTGCCAATTGATGGGCACGATTTGCTATTACCTCATTAACGTTCATGTTACTTTGGGTTCCACTACCAGTTTGCCAAATAACAAGTGGGAATTGAGCATCGTGTTTACCTTCTAATATTTCATCACATACAGCGGCTATTAAATCTCTTTTAACCTCAGGAAGGCCTCCCAATTCACAGTTAGAAAATGCGGCTGCTTTTTTTAGATACGCAAAACCATATATTATTTCTAGTGGCATAGATCCTGGTCTGCCAATTTTAAAGTTATTTCTAGAGCGCTGTGTTTGAGCTCCCCACAATACATTAGAGGGTACTTTAACCTCACCCATTGTATCTTTTTCTATTCTAAAATCTTCCATATGTAAATACTTGATATATTACAAAAATACTAGTTTATAGGAGTTTAGTTGTATATATAGCTGTCTCTTATACACATCTGACGCTGCCGACGAAGAGGATAGTGTAG
>OJIO01000959.1_pt1 | contig 14659 bp, 10 predicted proteins | sample 1595621 | NCBI WGS metagenome assembly OJIO01 (sample SAMN05416776, study PRJEB24817) | seawater metagenome | isolation source: Sea water | place: Canada:Atlantic | collected 2013-07
CCCCGGTCATCACGTCATTGCCAGCACCACCGTTGATCGTGTCATTGCCAGTGCCACCGTCGATGGTGTCATCCCGTCCACCACCGGCAAGAAAGTCATTGCCGGCACCACCCGAGATACTGTCATCCCCCTCGCCGCCCCCGACCCGGTCATTGCCAGCACCGGCGTTGATGGTATCGCGCCCGGTGCCACCACCGATGTCATCGAGCCCCGAGCCTGCGTCAATCAGATCGTTTCCGAAGCTCCCGGACATGCTGTCATTGCCGTCGCCGCCATCCAGTGTATCGTTGCCGGCACCGCCCGCCACCACGTCATTGCCAAGGCCGCCCGAGACGCTGTCATCGCCAAAGCCGGCACCCATCACATCATCGCCATCGCCGCCAAATATGGTGTCATTGCCAAAACCACCGCCAACTTGGTCATTGCCTAGGCCCGCATCAACGAAATCGTTGCCATCACCAGCCGGAATGGAGTCATCGCCATCACCGCCTGAGATACTGTCGTTGTCCGGAGTGCCGGCGAGGAAGTCTGAACCCGAAGTTCCGGTGACAATAACATCCGGAACAAAGGGCTCTTCGGTCAAGTCTTGCGCAGCAATCATCAGATCCGAAAACATGAACTGCTCTATGCCCACAAATTCGTCGGTGCCGTCGGCATCAGAGATTGTAAAACCCTCTGCCGTTTCCATGATAACGGCGTTGGCAAACGTGGAATTAACGATAGCTGTGTCAAAGCCAGAACCGCCAATCACAGTATCGTTGCCCAGCCCACCTGCTATTGTATCGTTGCCTGATGCTCCGTTAAGAACATCGTCACCGCCACCACCTCGTAAAAAGTCATTCCCCGTAAAGGTTTCCAGCCAATCATCTCCGGCAGATCCTGTGACATCATCGTCCCCAAAAAGGATCAACTGAGCCGCCAAACTGGCATTCGCTTGAAGCTGAATAGCGTTAAACAGATCATTCGCATCAGCATTGATGTCGGTGATTCTGAACTTCAGCGCATTGTTCTCGAATTCCTCGTAGGAACTCAAAGTTCCAAACACCTCACCGAACGCATTGTATTGAAAGGTGCCTTCATAGATGGCGCGCCTGAAACCATCATCAATGACTATCAGCGATGACGTCGCTGTGAGGATGTTGCCAAACCAAACTTGCAGTGTAGGAATTCGTGTTGCAGTAAATACCTGTGCAATTGCCATTATTCCAAATCCTTTTATGTATTTATGGTGTTTTTTCTAGTTCGTAATCACGTCCGTTTTGATACCCAAGCCGATCTTGTTGAAGAATACCTGCAAGAGTTAATCAGACAAGGGCTGACTCGTAGAAAAACGGAATGGTCCAGATTAGACATGCGAACGAATAGCTAAAGCCAATCGCAAAGGGGCGGTTGAGCTGGAGTAGAGAGCCTACGTCTGCTATGGCCCGCGGTTATAACCAAGCAGCGTCACGTCTTGGGAGCGTTGAAAACCATCTCAGTGAATGGATCTGGGTGGCAGGATGTCATCGGTGTCGAGTTTGAGCGCGCTGCGCCAGAGCGGGGTCTTGAACACATGACATACGTGCTTGTCGGCGCCGTCTTCGCGGGTCTCGATCAGCAACCCCGCCCATTCAAGCGGTCGCAGCACGCAAGATGAAAACGCGGCCATCTCGCGCCACCCTGCGGTGTGCCAATCTTGCGGCTCACCGTAGAAGGTTTCGAACAAGGCAGCCTCGGTCGTGCCATGATCAGCCTCTACATTGATCACATTCATCCAGACGTCCCATTTTCCGAAAGGGCGGTCATCGAAGCGCGAGTAAGACGCGTGATCGATCTGGAGGACAAAATATGGGATCAACTCGGCAAAGAGGCGGCCAGGGGTTTGCGCCAGCTCTGCACCACGTTTGGTCAACCGAAACTCACCCTTGTAGTGGCGCCCCAAGCGCAGGGAAATCAGCAGGAAATGCAGAACCTCAAGCGGGGGAAACTCATACTCGTTGATCACCTTCTTGTAGCGGAACATCTCTTCTGCGCCACGCCCCGGCCAGTCGAAATGCGCGACGGCCCAATGGACGAAGACGCGCTTGAAGGCCTTGGCTTTGGTCAGACCGATTGATCCATGCTCCTGTGCATATTGCAGAGTCAGGAGCGCGCCTCGAAGCAGAGGAGACTGCGCGAGGTCGGGATGGTCATCGGCCAGGGTGCGGAATTCGATCATGACAGGATGTTGCCACAGAGTTCGTTGCAGTTCCATGATGTCCGGACACGCCTCACCACGGCTTCATATTACGTATCCTCAGCACGCCCGATGTATCATAGCAGTGAGCAAAATCTGTCTGACAGGCATGTTTTGGAGCCTCAGTCTGGTCAACGCAGTTGAATGAAGACTTGCGTTGGCCGATTTTCTGATCTACCCCACACGAGCTAGGCTTCAAATTTTGATCTTCTGTCTCCTTACGGCTTCAGTTGCGACTCTGACGACACTGAGCCAAGCCACTGCGATGATGCGGGTGGCACATATACAAGGAGATATCACGATGGCCAATGGCACCGTGAAATGGTTTAACGCAACAAAAGGCTTTGGGTTTATCGCGCCGGCGCAGGGTGCAAAGGACGTATTCGTCCACATCACAGCGCTCGAGCGCGCCGGCCTCCGCAGTCTGGACGATGGCCAAGCGGTTTCGTTTGATCTGGAAAGCGACCGTAACGGTCGTGAATCTGCGACGAACCTCGTTCTTGCCTGAAGTCAGGCTTGTCTAAAGATGAGAACATCAAGCGAGGGTAGCATCAGTTACCCCCGCTTTTTATTGTTTGCGCATCCGCAAGCCACGTAATCAGAACACTTCAAAATTGGGTCGGCTATGGGGCAGTCACACGCAAGATCAGATACCTTGCCCGTGGCGTTCACCGGATCGCATCCCTCATGCTTACCACCGCACCAAGCGATAGAAACTAACCTCTTATGTCACTGACCAATATCCGTTCACGCCAGCGGGCCGAGGTTGCCTTTGCCAAGGTGCAATCGCAATTTCTGACACGCGCAAGCGCGAGCAAAGAGCATGATGACATCGCTCGTGCCCGCATAGAAAAAACATTGCGATTGAAAACTGCCCGCGAAGAGCGGGACGGTGGCAAAGGAGCAGCGAAAAGCGTCGCTACTGCCACAGACCACACCGCGCGCGCCTGACTTCAGGCCCATCGATCTCCAAATAACAGGATACAGACCTTGAGAACTGAAAAGAGCAATGACCTCTCTGATCGCCGCAGCTCTGCCTTGGATGCAAAAGCTGAACTTCTTCGCACATATCGCGCCAAAATGGATGCGGATAAACCGACCCGTATCGCGCGGGAGCAAGAGCGCATGACGATTGCCATGGCGCGCGATGCGCGGCGCAGTGAACGCGACAGATTAAAGGCTGAGGCGCAGGCACTGCTTCAGGCGGAAGAACGGCGCGAAGCCGAAGCAGCGGCCTACCTGGATGCGGCAAATGTCGCTTCGCGCGCTAAAGTCGAAGCTGAGCAGAAATCAGACACCATGATTGCGCGCGTCATAAAGGATGAGGCAAGCCGCAAAGCTGACCGCGACAAGCGCTATGCCGACCGCAAGGCCCGGCAGCGATAACCTTCACTCGCGACACGTGAAGCTGCCAAAGGTCTCTTGGTGTTTGGGACGCGATCTGAACGGCGCACAGGATGAATTCATCTTTGTGGTAGCCAGATTTTGGGTGTTGTTTGTGGGCAATGTTGGCACCAGAATACACCCCGTCGTGATCAGCAAAAGACTTGGGTCTTAGCGCCTGCTCCCATGCATTTGGGCAGAGATCTATACCGGGAAGTTGAGCCAGTCCTCGGCGGGGAGCTATGGAGAGCAGCCCCGGGATAATGACCGACTATCGGGGCGGGCACTTATGCGAGCCGAGTTCGCTCCCGCTCCACGGTGTCGGTGCACACGATCAATTCTCCCCCTCACGCTCGGTGCTGCGCATGACTGGCGTCAGCTCTGATCGGCTATACATCCAAAAGGCCCCGATTCGGCGTCTGCGCAGAGTGGTGATTATGTGTCGTTTTGCTGATTGCACCCTTACTGAAGCAACCGCGAATTCCTCAGAGATCAGGTCCCAGATTTATACCATCCAGAAGAAGCGGTTTAATGGCGGCATTCAGGGGCCAGTCTGAAACTTTCAACGTCCGTCCTGCGTGTTTCGTTGTGACCCTGCCCGAAATCCCGGGCCCGAGGAGCAACGATGCAGAACGCAATGACCCTTGGACGGCCCATAACAACAGACATCTGTCTGGCCATCCGCCACCTGCCGATGGCGAGATGGGGTTTGATCTGTGCCTGGACCGCAGTGCTAATCTATGCGGCGTCGAATTCCATCGTGGCACTGCTGGTCGATATCGGCGAGGCCAATCCCGTTGACCAAGGGCGCAATGCCATAACCTACATGAATCTGCTATTGCTAGGTTCGCTTCTCTCGGTCGTTCCGATGGTTTTTCTGTTCCGGCGCGACTGGACCCGTGCCAATATCGCGCGACTGACCCGCCGCGACTGGCGTATGCTGACGCTCTCGGCCTTTCTGTCGTCGGCGCTAACGCCGGGGCTGTTCTTCTACGCGCTGGCCCATACCAGCGTGACCAACGTGGTTCTGGTCTCTCGGATCGAGCCACCGCTGTTTCTGTTGGCCGCCTGGATGGTGCTGAATGAGCGGGTCTGCCGTCGCACCATGACGGCCGGGTTTATCGCTCTGACCGGTGCCGTTGTGATGATCGGATCGCGCGAAGGTGGCGTTTTCGGCGCGCTTGGCTCCGGCGAATGGGCCACCGTCGCGGCAACACTATCCTACGTCGCTTCGACGCTGGTGACCCGCGTGAGCCTGCGGGATATCCCGCTCGGGATCTTCTCGATTTATCGCACCGTCGTTGGCGCGGCGATCTATTTCGTGCTCGTCTCTGCGCTCTACGGCCCCCAGGTATTTCGTGACATTCTTTCACCGCTACTGTGGCAGTGGATCTGGTTGTATGCAGGGGTGGTCATCGTGCTGGGGCAGTTGGCCTGGAACATGGCACTGAAACACGCTCGCGCCTCTGAGATTTCGCTCGCTACAGCCTTCTCGCCGCTCGCTGCGATCCTGATTGCGATGGTGCTCTTGGGCGAGACTGCGGGGCCGGGCCTGATACCGGGGGCTGCGCTGATCGTGCTGGCGATTGCGATCGGCAATGGTCTGTTTTCGCGACAGCAAACTGCATCGATGAACCATGGCGTCGCAACAAACGTTCGGGATCGGCACAAGCCGTTCATCTGGTCACCCCGACCCCACGTGCAGCCACAATGGGTTCGGTTGATCCCTCGATCTGACCATACAATTGCCTGCCAACTGGCCGAATCGGGACACGGCACGCCAATAAGAACATACCCGCCATTGACCCTCTCTACGGCTCCTCCAAGATTGCCCTCGTCGCGTCCTGCTCTGGGAGGATAGGGCAAGAGGCATTGGCGGCATCAGAATGCATCCCCCTCGCGTTCGATAGGAATTTCTAGGACTTCGCAATCGATCCCATGCATTTCAGCTGATGTCTATATCGGGAAGTCGAGCCATTCCTCGGCAGGGAGTATTTGGACCTATTTTGGCAATTCAAACGGTGCCCTCATCCTGGCACATGCCAGAGACCCCGCACTTCACTGGCACTTTATCTATCGCAATTGATGTGAGATTTCGGTTGGACCGGTAGGACCAGTTGGGCCGCATTGATTTCAATACACTATTTCGGAACAAGTGGCCCTAATGGTCCAAGCAGGCCAACATTACCAGCAGATGAGAGAGGCGAATTACCTCTCTCGGTTTGACCCAACAGAAAGCAATCGAGCGGAGAGCTTCGCTGCTCGATATGCCCGTCAGTCGAGAATGCTGGAGCCTTTCTTCATCAAAGGAACTGGAAATCATCCACCGTCAGCTGTGCGGCGGTGATACCTTCGACAAGGATCGTATTGCCGTTGACGCTCATCTGTGCGCCTGCTGCGGTATCAACGATATTCATCGCCGCCACGAATCCGGCGAGGCCGTTGCTGCCATTGGTGATGTTCTCAAGTCCGGTATCAGGATCGATGCGGCGGATGAAGAAGCGGTCCAAACCGTCCTCGAAATCTGTGATCACATCAGCCTCACCGTCGGAGAAGGCGCTGAACACGAACTGATCCGCATCTGCACCCCCGGTCATCACGTCATTGCCAGCACCACCGTTGATCGTGTCATTGCCAGTGCCGCCGTCAATGGTGTCATCCCGTCCACCACCGGCAAGAAAGTCATTGCCAGCACCACCCGAGATACTGTCATCCCCCTCGCCGCCACCCACACGGTCATTGCCAGCACCGGCGTTGATGGTGTCGCGCCCGGTGCCGCCACCGATGTCATCCGCCCCCGAACTTGCGTCGATCAGATCGTTGCCAAAACTGCCAGACATGCTGTCATTTCCGGCATCACCCGAGAGCGTGTCGTTGCCGGCGCCGCCTGCAACTAAATCCCGGCCGTCGCCACCGATAATGGAATCATTCCCAAAACCACCACCGATAACGTCATCCCCATCGCCGCCGTCGATCGTGTCATTTCCCAGACCACCGCCGATACTGTCATTGCCAGCGCCGCCCGATACGAGGTCATCGCCGTCCGAGGCGGCAATCCGGTCATTGCCAGCCCCCCCGTCAAGCACATCGTTACCTGCGCTCCCTGCGATTGTGTCGTCGGTGTCGCCGCCAGTAATCGTGTCACCGCCCTCAGGCACCCCTGGTGATGAGTCAGAAAGTGTCGCCGCACGGGCAAAATCGATTTCCTTCGAGTCGTCAGAAGTTGAGGTCCAGCCATTAAGGTTAGAGTAGAAATCAACCAGCCGAATGCTGGATTGACCAAGAGTGCCGATCACAAGGTCATTCCCAAGAAGAGGCAAGATATAGTCGTCTCCATCACCTCCATGGAGAGTGTCAGCACCATTGCCGCCAAAGAGGGCGTCATTGCCCGCGTCACCATGAAACAGGTTTGCCACGTCGGAGTAAAAGTTTGCGCGCAGTGGGAAGTTGAAGAATGACCCTGCGCCGATGTTGTCATCACCGGCCCCGCCGTGGATCGTATCCGCAGAGTCAAATCCACCTATCAACAGATCATTATCATTTCCGCCAAAGAACAGATTTGCACCGTTATTAAGCCCTTGGAATTGATCTTCGCCATCTCCGCCATGCGCTTCGAAAAAGGCGGCAAGACCGTCTGAAGGACTGGACCCGAAGATCGTGTCATTGCCTGCGCCCCCATCAACAAATCCAGAGACCTTTACGACAACGGAGATACTGTCGTTGCCCTCGCCCCCGTCAACAGACACAATGAACGGCACTGTCAGGGCGAAGGGCAAGACACCGCTCGTCGCGTCGCCTCTCATGTCGATGATGTCATCGCCCCCGCCTGCGTTGATCATGACGCGCCGCGCGGCAAAACCTCCGCCAGCGTCACTAAGAGAATCGTCGAAATCCGTCAGAATAACTTCAACATCCTCATTTGAGAAAAGGCTGCGCGTATCAACAAGCTGCGCGCCATAGGCATCGTTAAAGCCCGACGGATCTAGTCCGATCCAATCGGCAAAGGTCAGGCTGGTGGCCACATCGGGTGTATAGACTAGGCGGACAGCCCCCGCAGCCGGGTCGGGGCCGAAATTCTCTGCAACAATCCGTATGGCCGTGGCTAATGACGCGGGTTGCAACGCCTGCAAGCTCGCGAGATGTTCCGCGTTTGCCAGCGTCGCCGCTGAGACAGCAAATGCTGTCGCAGCGTTAAAATCCGCGACAGGCCCTGAGGGCAGCGGCCCAAAACTCCGCGCAAGTGTCGGCAACCCCTCGAAGCGCAAATAGCTCTGGCTGCTCAAACCAAAGAGCGTCAACTGTGCCTCTCCGGTGAAAAAATCTTCGGACGCGAAAAACTCAGGATCGTCGGCGTAGAAAATGGGCGAAAAAACATCCCCAGAGCCAGACACTTGCTGTGAAAATGTTCCGAACGCATCGATGTTAAATCGGAAACTGCCGGTTCTTACTTCGTCGAACTCCATGAAATTGTAGCTTAATACACCTGAAAGAGCGCCCAGAGGGTCCCAGAACTCGGCGGGCAGAAAAGTGCCATCAACGGTGCCAAACAAGTTACTTATGCTATAGCCCGTGACCTGATCGATCCCGACAGAGGAGGTGGAATAGTCAAATACATGCGTCATAATACCATCCTTTTGTTTGTGAAAATCATTCTTGGTGGGCAATTCGAGTTCTTCACCTGTTAAAGAGACCGAACACGAAGTATGTCAAACAATTATCGCCACTTGTTGATCAGTTCCGTCGACCTGCTCTGGATTGCAGTAATTTCAGTCGAACGCTTATCAATAGGCTTAGTTCAACTACACCTACGAGGCGTCCCAAATTATAGTGCGGGAATGCATGGCATCAGGAGTGCCGTCACGGCTATCTGACCGCTGCGCATGGCGCGCGCCGACCTTGCCACGCTCCCATATATGATCCCCGCTCTGACGAAATCGCCGTAAAGCCCCTCTCCCACCCATCCATCATCCATGCTGACAAAGCGCCTCACCACGTGTCCATATCACGGTTCCTCAGCACGTCCGATGCATCATCAGTGTGAAGAACCACTACCCGGCGCTCTGGGGTGGCCCATGACCGCGATCTGCATGTCTCGATCAAATGACGATGCGCCTGACAGTGCGCCAGTATGGGGGCGGTTCTCACGCCCTGCTCTCGGGTTTCCGTTTTGCCGTTTCTGCTTGTTCTATTGGCATTTCTGGTCGAAATCGTTTCCACCGAGGTCCACAAAAACGTTATTTCTGATTAATTTTGTCAACTTAAGGTAAACTTAGCGACAACCTTTCATGCCCACTTTAGACAATTCGTGGCGAATTTTCCCCTCAGTGCGCGACCTGAAGGTTTCCCACTATTTTCATCAGGTAAACCTTTGGCAACCTCATGGACGCTATCAAACGGGATCCGGCGAGGGACGGATACACAGCCATTCCTCGCCGGGGATACATGCCCATTTCTCCTATGCGCGCCCGGCTCACAGATACGCCGCAGGAGCTGCAACCGCCGCAAGGTCGGTTCCGGGTCGCCCTCCAGACTGATCATCCGCAGAAATTCAAGCCAGCTGCGTTCATTCTCAGTGAGATCTTTCATCTGCAGCATCTCGCTCACTTCCCAAAGATTGCGTTGATCGCTGCCTGCGACCGGCTGGTCATGCGCGGATCGCTGTTGTCGGACGCTGTGCGGATCGCCTTGATCCAAGTCGTCTCGTTTTCAGTGATGGGTTCTCCAAAAATCTCGATCACTGCAGCAGCGGCGGTCCGGCCGATCGCTTGCTCCAAAGCAAGCCGCATGAGATAGGCAGGGTCACACTCCAGTGCGCGCGCCAAGCCCGGAATACGGTCGAGCGCTGCCTTGGACTTTCCCTGTTTGATCATCGTGACCATATTGGCGTTGTTGAAGCCCGCCTGCGCGGCGATCTCGGCCTGTGTTTTCTTGGTTCTCAACTCTAAAATACGGCGCTCTACAAACTGCGCCAACTGGGTGCCTTGATGCGGTTTCTTGGACATCTCTGGGTCTCTCTCAATCTGATGCACAGCACATGCTGCTGAATTCATTATAGAAATATATGAATGGGGCTGTTCGGCAGGATGAGAAATCCTGAAAGGCTCTATCTCCTTGGTTTGATGGAACATGACCCGAATGTGATTTGAAGAAAGTCGGACTTCAGAGCGTTTTGGGGAGAGTTCATGCGGAATGCGTCAGCCTGCCGCATTGGTCCTGGGCGCTTCGTTCTAACTCGTGTGAGAGAAAATCGTCAGAGAGGGAAAACGTAAAATGTTCAGAGGTCTAGGAATTTCAATTGGTATCATTTGTGCAGGAATGCTGGGCCTACCTGCGCTTATACTGGCCGCTCTTTAACGCTGCTTGCGGCCGAAAGAACGGCATCATCAATGTCGGCATGACAACACCTCCTGATTGCGACAGCTCAAGTCGGACACGTCAATTCTATGGTGTGCACCTTACTCAATGTCGACGCTGAATTTTAGGTCGGGCTGATCGGACAGGTCGGACAAGCCGGTAAAGCAAGCGGTGAGTAAAAACGGGATCCGACTGGACCGCTTGCTCTCTTCTCTTGGTCACGTTGATCCGGTCAAAGGGTCTTGAGGTGATCGATGTCCAGTCCTGGATAGGCGATGGCATTTATCAACTCGATACGTTTTTCTAGGAGGCCCTGAGGGATCATGCCGTATCTCCCAGTCATTGATGTATCACCATGCCCCATCAGGAATGTAAATTCGTGGTCGAGATATCCTGCTCTACGCAGTGCATCTGCCGCCCCATGCCGAAACGAATACTGACTATAGCCACGGCCGTTCTTGATACCTAGACCGGAGAGATATCGCGAGAACATCCTAGAGAAGTCAGCCATCATCTGGCCCCTAGCATTTCGCTTCGCCTCTGGGAAAAGGCGCGTCTGCCCAGACAACTTGAGTCTTGAGTGATAGTCTATAAGCCCAAGCTCTAATAGCTGCTCGTGAACAGGCAGGATGCGTCGCGAATTATCGTTCTTGACGCTCTTATCGTCGTCCCCATCGTCGGTGATGTGCATGATCCAGTGCCCATGCTCTTCCCGAACGTCACTTATCGCCAACTGTCCGATCTCTCCCGGCCTTGCCCCGGAGAACAACATTATAAGGGGCACCCAATATCGGTGATCCCTGACCATTACATTCCCCGGCTGCCTTATGAACCGAGGCAACTCGTCACTACGGCACCCGGTAAACAAGGGCGACCTGAAGATTACATTCATCTGCTCCGCATTGAATGTAAGAGTCTTGGAATGCTTTTCCTTGTTGAGCGTCATGCCATCCACAGGATTTTGGTCCAGATAGCCGTGGCTAACAAGCCACCTACAGAACGCACCTAGACTTGATAGATGACGGTTGACCGTGCGAGGTGTGATTGTTGGCTTTCCTACCTGTGCATTGTGCTGCACAGTCTGCTCAAAGGACATGCCTCTGAATACCTTACTTTCGGCAGCTTTGACTGGATATTTGAGGAGCAGCGCCTTCCATTCACGCACGTTCTTTTTGCTGATCAGTTTCACTGGATACGTGCTGCCGACAAATTGCGCGAACAAGCCAATATCACGGCGCGCCTGGTTCAGCGTGTCAGCCTTCACCTGGTTGGGATTTTCCGCCGAATAGAGCTCAAACACCTCGACAATACTCTCACCAGGTCCAGCCAGCACTCTCGCGCTTCCACTTGCCGGTTTCACGATCGGGTCTAACGGGACGCCACTGTAGTCGCCTTCATCGCGCTCTTGTGTGCGCCTCAGCGCCTCTATCTCGGCGCGCATCATCATTCTGGCGAGGGCTTTTCTGTCAGGGGAGCCGCGCGTCAAAACTAGCTTGTTCCTCGCCAGAAACGCATCGACCTCATGCTCGATAAGTGCGGTCTCTCCGGTAGCCAAGTGCTTACGCAGAGCTGACAGCTTGGCTTTACGCGCCTTGGCATCTATACTCTTCGCTCCTCGCAGGCAATCTTGGAGAACCTGCACCTCTAGCCGGGCATCGAGACGTGCGAGCGGGTCATTTATGTCGATGCTTTCTTTCTCGACGTAGCCAACAGCGCGCTCAATCGCTTCATCAATGTCATTCTGTGTCGGCAGGTTCTGACGGCGCGCCTCGTCACGCTCAACGCTATCGGTATAATGCTGCCACACGGCGAGTTCTAAATCAGCCTCAACGAGAGTGCGCTGTGCGCGAAGTAAATCGAACTCGCGCTGCCATTGCTGGATCACCGACCACATACACCGCTTTGCCGTAGCCACATCCGAAGTCTTCAACGACTTCTTTAAGGTCGTCTTACCTACAACCGATACTAGGTCAGTCGGCACATCCATGCGCGCATAATAGACTGCCTTGCGACGCCATAAATACGTGTGTCCACCCATCTCCGCCCCACTATTCCGGAACACCATTCCGGAACAGTTCTAGAGAAATTAATGTTGTAATGGCAATGGGTTATTTGAATTCAAGCACTTAGAAAAAGTTGGATTTTGTTCCTACCACCCCAGCCAAGTTCTCCCGATCCTTGATCCGATGATGCGCGCGGGCTGTTCTTAGCGCGAAAGTGCCCCGATTTGTGCCCCCGCTGGCGGGTGGCTCGGGTGACGCCCCGGATTGCTCGGCGAGGGCCTCTCCCACGCGGGATGTCAGAGGTAGTCTGGATCGAGCCCGTAGGCCCAATAGCCCCAGTCGTCGCGCTTGTTGCCCGCCTGTGAGCCGATCTCGAGAGGCTCGGGGGTAAAGCCAACGACCGCCCGCGAGGGGATGGCCTGAAAGGTACAGCGGAATACGCCTCGCACGAGTCGTGTTGGGGCGCAGCGGATTGAGCAAGAGGCAAGCAGACATTTCTCTGATGGCTGATTTACCCGACTACTCACACTCCGGCATGTAATCCAGCACCGTCTCTGGCGCCGGGCGCGCGATCTCTGGCAGGTCCTGCAGGACCTCGTCGATCACCTCCGCCGTCAACGCCGCCACTTCGCAAGCGTAGGCTTGGCGCGTGCCCTCCGGGTTTTCCTCCAGCCATTCCCGAAAGTCTTGCTCTTCGAAATAGGCGATTGCGCCGATACCTGCGATAGGAACGGCAACGATTGCCCTCCTGAGCCGGGCCTTCGCCTTGGTCTTCGCGACGGCCTTCGCCAATTGCTGACGATGTGCAATCCCCGTTGCCACGGCCTTGGCGCTCATCGCCGCAACCGCCGACGTCATCTGCAGCGCCCAGATGCTCGCGGCAATCGCCGTGGACGCGAGCGCCGCACTGAGCCAAACTAGGAAAACCACGCTCCTGAATACACCGAAGATCCTCGACACGACTGGCCTCCACCGTTCTAAAACCCCGGCCCGCGCTTACCAACCGGGGCTTGTCTCTGGGCAGCTTACGCGCCACGATGCAATCCGCCAACCAGTGCCAGTACGGGTCACGATCCGGGGCGCGTTGCGATTTGGCGGCGAGATCGTTCGCCCCCGCACGAGACAAACCACCGCCCTACTCCGCGACGGCTGCCCGCGTGTTGATGGCCTCGATGTCCGGGATCAAACACCTAGGTGATCCCGTTCTCCGACCGCGCGACTCTGTGGCCGACGAGAGACGTCCTATGCTCCGGGGCGCCCGTCCGCCACATTGGGGGATGAACCGCTTCCGGGTGGAGTGGAAGGCACGGGATGGGTCTTGCGTAATGGTGTCATCAGTGACGCTTCTGGTCTCTACCCTGACATCGCAGCGCACGGGCCCGATGCGGCGCTCAGGTTGCGTCAACCGTCACCTCTGCGCGCGTGCCGCCCAAGGCTGCGAAGGCGCGTTGTCGACAGGTGAGCACGAGAATTTGCTGGTCACGGGCCGAACGATGGAGCGCGTCAAACATGGCCTCGATGCGGTCATCATCCGAATGGACAAGAGCATCGTCCAAGATCACAGGAACGGGGCGCCCTGAGGCCGCAAAGAGCCGGGCAAAGGCCAGTCGTGTCAGGATCGCCACCTGTTCGCGGGTGCCGCCCGAAAGGATTTCGAGCGACTCGGCCTGACCTTTGCGGGTCAGGGTCGCGGGCAAAAGGCTGGTGTCGTCAATCGTTAGCAGTGCCCCCGGATAGAGAATGGCGAGCAGCGGCTGCAACTCACGCAGAACCGGACCAAAATAGGCGTCTCGGGCGAGGGTTCGCGCCTCGTCCAACGCGCGCCGAAGGCGGGTCAGGGCGCGCACCTCGGCCTCATACCGGGCCGCGCGTGCCTCGGATTCGGCGCGGGCTCCGGCGAGAGTGGAGAGGCGTTCCTCAATCCCCTCCTCGGCGAGCGCGGTGATGGTGGCGTTCAGGCTGGCAAGGTCTTCGCGGTTTTTGGCCAGATCACGCGCAGCCTGCTCGACCGCCCCCTTGGCGCGAGTTAGCCGCGCCTCGGTGGTGGCAAGGTCCGGCGCTGTGGCGCGCAAACGGTCGCAGGCCTCTTGCGCCCCGAGGCAGATGTTCGCGAGCGTGGGTTGTCGGGCCTTGAGATCGGCTATTAGCGCAACAAGAGCCTCTGGGTCTCCGGCCTCGGACAGGGCAGATTCAAGCTGCCGCGTCGCACTGCTGCGATTGGCCTCGGCTGCGGCGCGGGCTTCACCTGCGGTCACGGCCAGTTCATGCGCCGCTTTTGCGGCGGCGCGGGCGGCCGCCTCGTCGGTTTCGGCAGCGGTCAACGCCTTGGTCAGGGCTGCAACATCCTCAGCTTCTGTCGGGGCATCGGCCACCTCGGCCTGCGCCCGCGCAAGGGCCGCGCGCAACGCCTCAACACCGTCGGGGGCTACTTCCGCGCAGAGGGCCAAACCCTGTTTCACATCTGCCTCAAGCTGTTGGGCTTCAGCCCATTGCGTGCGGGCGGCGGCCAGCGTGTCAACCTGCGCCTCGGCCAAAAGACGCGCAAGCGCCTGATCTGCTTGCGCAACCTCGGCGGCGCTGTCTGTGCCGCGCGCAGCACCCGGATCAATGTGCAGCCTGCCAAACCCCGGCAAGGCAAGCTCAGTCGGCACTAAGCTGTCTCTTATACACATCTCCGAGCCCACGAGACAGGCAGAAATCTCGT
>OJIO01000960.1_pt1 | contig 14625 bp, 17 predicted proteins | sample 1595621 | NCBI WGS metagenome assembly OJIO01 (sample SAMN05416776, study PRJEB24817) | seawater metagenome | isolation source: Sea water | place: Canada:Atlantic | collected 2013-07
CTTTCATCTTTTTTGTGCAAAGATAATTGAAATGGAATTTGTCGCACTAAAGTGCATGGATTTAAACCTAAATTGAGACCATTAAATGGTTTTGGTTCGTTTACCTTGCAAGCTTGACAATAAGCAATCGTTTTTTGTCCGTTTTCTGCGAAAGCCGATCAATTGTTGTCCGTTTTCTGCGAAAGCCGGCCAATATGCCAGCCGATAACAAAATTACAATTATATATGAAATGTTTATTTTCTATTATTATCACCTTGTTATCTCTAAATCTAAATGCACAATTAGAAAAAATTGGTGCTTATGGTGGAACATCACTAGTTGTAAATAAATACCGTACTCAAGAAATCTCGAAAATAAATGGTCCAGCCTTCTTTAGCCTTCGTCAAAGATTTGGAGCAATGGCTTCATTCTATAAAGACGGAAGGTTTTCTTATGAAATTGGATTATTAGCTGATGTTCATAAAAAACCAGGAAGCAAACGTAAAAGTTTTAAATATGATGATGGCCTAAAATTCAATCTTGTGGATCATAAATATGTCAATCTTGGCATTCCTCTGAGTATAACTATGCGGACTAATACAGCTCGGAATTGTGTAACTTACTTTAAACTGTCACTCATTAATCTATTCACTGTTTATAACAACCGACATGTTGCTAATACATCTATACCTGATAGATTAGCACTGATTCCACCTTCACTAAAAAGTACGATTACTGGATTATCATACTATAGTACAGATATCGATTTTGGGTTTGGCACATTCTGGTATCTTAAGAAATACGGCTTAAAACTCTGACTCAAACCAAAAATCACAATAGCACAGTATAGGGGTAAAATGCAAGTGAATCACTTACCTGAAAGAGAGATCTTTATTCCTGAATTTAGTATTCTTACGAGTTTGGGTTTTGAGGTAACTATCTATAAGGATATGTTTTAGATTAAATTCGTGTCCTCATATTTAAATTCTAATCTGAGGCATCGAGAACACTTTAACACCAATTCATATCAGCTAACCTCTATCATAACATCTTTCCATTTTATGTATAACGAATATGATGCTCCGATTGCAAATTATTGTAAAACCAATACTATTATCATAATCGCTCCGCACAATTCTATTTTTATGTCCAAGAAAATATTTAAAAGACAGGAGAATGGGTTGCACAAGAAACACTCGTTTAACAGTCTATTTATTCAAATACCAATATTTCCATCCGCTTTACTGATCACATCACTTTCAGGACCACTTTTGAAAAAAGCTGGCTCGCCACTGTCCTTATAGACACTATGTCTTAATGCTCTTTCATCACCTTCCACAGTCACTTCTTCATAAGAGTCTGATATTTCTGTAGTGAAACTTGAAGTATGGACAGAACATTGCCCTGTTACATTCTTACTCCATAACTGAGTAGAAACCGAAGCTGTTACCGTTATCGTTTTTGTAACCACAATTGCTTGTATTTTTTCCAGAATAGGAATGTAAGTTGTATTTCCAGAAGTATCCGTAACTTCTTCTTGTCCTGTTTCGATTTTTTTTGTCTGACTATCTCTATATTCGCTTTCTGATGTAGAAAAGGAAACATACCCATGGTCGATGCGGATATCATCGTCAGGTTTAAAATTAGCCCCTCTTGGTAATGGTTTTAAGAATAATCGACGTCCAATATTTCCATAATCTGAAATGTAATAAACTATCCCATTTTGATATGCATCTTCCTTATCGTCTGCTAAACTAGGAAAGAAGCTCTGACCTTCATGTTTTTCACCATTCTTAAAGCTATAGTATGCATTTCTAGATTGCAATTTTTCTTTTCCACCATAAAAATCATCTAAATAATCATGGCCTTCATCGTAATAATGTTCTGCAATTTAAAAATCGATGTCCTTTTTTGCTGTGCATAATTCATCGTATGGTTCACTTATTGAACCCTTCAAAAGTATATTGGCCTCTCCTATTTCCTCTAAAGTCTTGTAAAGTTTTGTTTGGGCATTAACCCAGTCTTTTGTTTTTTCACTATTGGACTTTATCTCAGCAAACCTTAAAGCAGCAGCCACCCTAAGTTCAGTAGACTTCTCTATCACCTTAATATTCTGTGCAACATTTTTGCGCTTCTTAATTTCTTTAACAGCTCTATTGAAAGCTTGATCGCAATCTCCTTTTTCTAATAATTGGGTCGGAGATTTACATGATAAAATGCATAATGCTAATAGAGAGAAGTAGATGAGTTTCATAAATTGAATTATACTGCGATCTCTAAATTAAAAATAATAAAGCAACTCACATAATTCACCCTTGACCTTAACAGGAATCTAGGCACTACTTTTCACTTTCACCGCCCTGCTCCGACTAGTATTGATAAAATATACACCAGTTAATAACACTAATGCGGCTAAAATCGCTTGATTGGTAATAACTTCATCGAGAATCCACCACCCTAAGATCATAGCCACAATAGGGTTGATATATGTGCTGGTTGCTACCTTTTCAGGAGAGACAGTTAGCAGCAAATAGTTGAAAGAAGTAAAAGCCACAATGCTTCCAAATGTAATCAAATAGATCATAGAATAAATAGCATTATTACTCATAGTAAGCACACCTTCCCTAGGTTCTCCTAGAATAAAACTTAATATTAGCATCATTCCTCCCCCAAATAGCATCTGATAACCTGACTTGATAAATGAGTTCTTTGGAAAATCCGCTTTTGAAACAAAAATACTCCCATATCCCCAACAAATTAAAGCAATGAATACAGCTCCAATGCCCAACCATTTATTCGGCCCTGCATTAATTTCACTCTGACTGATAAGTAAGTATAGGCCAAGTATACCTAAGGCTACACCAAACATTGATTTTAAATAAATGGGTTTCTTTTCTAGGAAATAGAGCATTATAATTAGTATCAAAGGCTGTGCAGATATCAGTAATGCTTCGAGACTACTATCTATAAATTGCAATGCCCAAACTGCACATCCATTTCCAACGGTAAGAAAAAGAAAACCTGCAAATGCACTATTTATCAACTGTTTTTTACTCACTGACCCCAACTTGCCTCGAACAGCTGCAATCACAAAAATGATAACCGCTGCTGTAACAAAACGAATACCTGCCAATAGAAATGGAGGTAATTCGGCGACTAAAACTTTATTGAACATGTAGGTGGAACCCCATATAATGTATATAGAAATAAACGCCGCTATAACAAGTGGTAAGTTTTGATTCTTTGTGGTTTCCATAGTGTGATTTACATAACAAAGATTAGTAAAAGAATCATGAATCGATCTTTAATTTGGCTATTTATTTTGAAATATACCTACAAATTAATTTTGAGGCAGTATCACAATTTGAGTATCTTGAGAATAAGAAAAAGAGAACATATAACTAATATTCATAAAGCATTGATTTACTTTTAATTATAGCAAAAAATAGTCATTTAAAATTTTATCACTTGGTTCTCTTACTTTCCGCTTGGAAATGCCATCTAATCTTGGTATTTTTGAAGTTATATTAAATTGTCAACCATTGAAAAAGCTGATTCTTTTATTAACATTCACAATTCTATTCTTTGCGGGATATGGTCAAAGTTGTGAAGTTGGAGGATCATTATTTTCGACTTTCGAAGATATTCAATTGTTATTGGACGAGAATAATTGTGGAAGTTGTCATGCAGAAGGAAAATCAGAAGCCAATTGGAACTATGACTCTTATGCTTCATTCATAAAAAATGGCGATTGTAATCAACCAATAATTATTCATGGTAACGCATCTGATAGTTACCTATACAGTGTGATATCAGGAACAGATAAACTTTGTAGTGAATCAGCACCTACTCATAAACTATCAGAAACAGAGTTAGATAGAATAGAAACATGGATAAATCAAGGTGCGCCTGAGCATTGTCTTCCGCTTTATCCTGAAGTCAAAGCAATTTTTGATTCTAACAATTGTCAGAGTTGTCATGCGCAAAGTAATGCCCTTTGGGATTACACTACATATCAAAGTATATTAGGGCTTAACTCAGACAACAACTGTGGTGAGACAAAAACAGTGGCTATTGGCAATGCGAGTTTGAGTCTCCTCTATGACAAGATCAATGATGATGGCCAAGTTGAGTGCGGTGAACCAATGAATGGTGCGTCTTCACCTTTATCTGCTTTAGAGATAGCAAAAGTACGTGATTGGATAAATGGTGGAGCAACAGAATCTGCTGCTACACTTCCTGTAGTTTTAACAAGTTTCGAATCTCATGAAACAGACATGTCTGTCACCCTTAGTTGGACTACAGAAATAGAAATTGCTACTGACAAATTTTCAATAGAGCACAGTACAACAGGAAGAGGATTTGAGGAAATAGCGGAAGTTAAATCAACGGGTACAAATGGATCTTCATCAAGTTATTCATATAGACATGACTCTCCTTCTTTTGGAGAAAATTACTACAGATTAAAAATGATTGATCTAGATGGATCGTTTAACTACTCTAACATAAGATTGACAAGACTAGAGGTAGAAACTGCCGAGATGAGTATTTCTCCCAATCCTGCAATGAAGTCGGAAAGACTTAAGGTAACTTGGTATCCCCAAAAAGGTCAAGAGCAAGCATATCTCAATATTCTAGATCCGAATGGAAAAAACCTTCATAGAAAAATTATATTTGAAGGAACCAATTATGTTCGGCTTCCTGCACTGATCGAAGGAATTTACTACGTTTTGATCGAAGATTATTTCGGTGGCTTCTTATTAGAAAGAGTAGTGATAATTAACTAATCTTACACTTTCAAATCTAACAAAACAAAATCTGCCATATGGATAGTACTACGATATACGGAAGGAATCCTGTTATTGAAGCCTTGGAGAAAGGTAAAAAGATAGAAAAAGTATTCTTACAGAATAATCTTACAGGAGATTTCGAAGTACAAGTCCGTAATGCTTGTGAAGAAAAAAACATACCTCTTACTAAAGTACCACCAAGAAAACTTAACGATCTAAGTCGCAGTCATAATCACCAAGGTATAGTAGCTTATATTTCTCCTGTTGTTTATACTACAGTAGACAAATTGGTACCACTGCTGAAATCAGAAGGTAAAATCCCATTACTCGTGGTTCTTGATGGTGTAACCGATGTAAGAAATATGGGTGCCATAGCAAGATCAGCAAAAGTATTCGGTGCACACGCAATAGTAGTACCTGCAAAAGGATCTGCAAGAGTGAGTGAGGAGATGGTAAAGTCATCTGCAGGAGCTATTCTAGATATAGCTATATGTAGAGAGAATAGTCTTCCTATAGCCATCGAAACACTACAGATGATGGATGTAAAAGTGTATGCATCTGATATTAATGCTGCCAAAACAATAGCAGAACAAGACCTTAAAGGACCTACTGCCATAGTCATGGGTTCTGAAGACAAAGGGGTAAGCCGAAAAGTAATACAAATAGCTGATGATACCATTAAAATCCCTCAAGCGGCAAGCTTTGATTCATTGAATGTAAGCGTTGCGGCAGGAATTATTTTATATGAAGTTCTGCTTCAAAGAGTTTAAAAGCTAATTTAAAAATGCAATAAAGCCTCAATGAACAGCTCCTTGAAAACATTAACCAAACTACAAGAGCTCGACGTAAGAAGAGAGGAGTATAAGGTAAAAAAAGACAAGTGGCTACTCGCCTACTTTTTAATTCCTGGCTTAATTGTTTTAGCTAGTGCATTCACTGGTGTATTTCCTTTGATGTTTGGAGCTGGCATAATTTTAGGTGGAATCTCTCGTGCGTTATATAAATACAACTTCAAATCTCCATTTCGTGTTTTAACTGAGCAAGTAAAAGAGGCCCTCCTTGGTGAATTCATAAAAATATATCATCCGACTATTTCTCATAAATATGTAGGACCTGACCATCTTGCTAAATCGATAATAAGATACTCTCGTTTAATATCCGCTGATAGATACAATGAAGAAGACGCAATAACTGGCTCAAAAGGAAATGCTGAGTTCTATATTTCAGAAATTAATCTAGAAGAAGAACGAAGTGATGACGATAGTACGTCCTATCATTCTATTTTCAAAGGATTATTATTCAAAATCAAATTAAAAGGAAGAGCATTCCCAAAGTCTCAACTGTACAGCCAACCCAACATGTTCAAACGATGGTTTGGGGATATCCGTAAAAATGAAGAGTTTGGTTTTTGGTATGAAACAGAAGATGAAAGTAAATTCCAATCAGAGATGCAATCTTTATTTCCATTTATAAGGCACTTAGCTAAGAAAGGAGAAGTAAGAATAGCAGCACTCGGCGATGAGGTCACAATATTAATGGAATCAAAAATGAAGTTCTTGGATGATCCCAAATTTTCGATCAACAAATCGTTTGAAGATGAGGATTACTATGTTAAGATGAGTCAGCAGATGAATTCACTTTTATACATCATAGACTCATTTACAGATGAGTTAACACCTCTTGAGATTGAAGAAGAATTGAAGTTGAGAGTTATGGAATATGCAAAGAAAAAGGAAATATGATAACTATGAATTCAAAACATACATTCGTTTCTCTTCCGCAATAATCTCTAGCTTTTTTTTACTTTTTTCGGCATCATGATCCAGCGTCGCTAATATTCTGAGTAACTGTTCTTGACCTGACTCTAAGGACATCAAAACGGTTTTTAGTTTATTCTTTAAAACCCAATCCGTTATCAAATTTTGATGGAATGAATCAACGAAGGAGTCATATTTATACATAATTGGAAGCTCATACTTATCATATATATCATTGAGCTCCTTATCCAATTTCTTTATTTGAACCTTTACTCGTACTGCATTATCAATTGCTTTGTTGAGTATTTTCTTTTTTGAGAAGGTAATTCCACTAAAAGAATAATTGCCAAAATCATCAATTTGGGATAGATAATGTTTAGCTTTCTTTAAGTATTCACTAGTAGTTTTTACAGCGGAAATAGCCTCCTTTATTTCTCTTTGTAATAGATTAAGGCGCACAATTTCAACATTCATCTTTTTTATGACTAGTCCATGATCTTTATTATTATAAAGTAAATTTTGCTCTTTGAATTTTAAATAATAATCACGTTGTTTTTTGAGACCCTCAATATCTAGTTCTTTCTTTTCAAGAATTTCCTTTTCAAATTTGAGAAGCTCTATTTCATGTGCAATAGCATTGTATTCTAAAACCGCTTGGAGATATTCTTGCCTTTCCGCTTCTAGTTCATGTTCGCGATCTCCAAGAATCTTCACAAATAAATAATGCTTAGACATCTTTTCTAGCTGAATCACATCTTGATGTTCTTTGTGCATAATTTTTTGATGGACCTCTAAATCGATAAAAAGTACTTCTAGGTCATGGCTAATAATTGCTAATCTATTCTCTTTTTTATTTGCTAAAAAATAAAGCTCCGCGAATCTCTCAAGCTTCTTATTTATATTATCCAGTTTCATTTAATGGCTTTCGTTAGCATGATTTTATTTCTTCAAAGATATACATCAGAGAGACAACTAAAAATGTATCAACAAAGGTACTTTGATTCTATCTTAAAAAATGAATATCAAGAAAAACTAAAATATCTGTCCATAGTTCATATATCCACAACTGATAAATATGAATGCTACAACACAAGACATTTTGCTTAGTCGACCGCCAAATATTGCGGTGATGAAGCACATGAAAAACCCAGCATATCGTCGTGTCAATACTAAAACTATGTTCTCCATTCAACGATATATTTTGAAAATAAATTTATTAAAAACGAAGCAAAAAAACCTTCTTGGGTCAAAAAGCATTTAATTTTATGATTATTATTTTACAAGGGCTATATTTGCATCTTTTAAAACGTTAGATTATAATTATAACATTACTGTTAAAAAACCATTATTTAATTTAAAACTATAATAACAATGAAAAGTATGAGAGAATTATCTAAATCATTATTTATGTTCATCGTGCTATTTGCAGGATTAGGAATGTTTGTTGCAAGTTGTGGAGATGACGATGAGGAAGAAGAAAAAAACCTGCCAGTTGCTAGTTTCACTTCAGTGGCTACAGAATTAGCGGTAGCATTTACTAATACTTCTACAGGAGGAACTTCATACAGCTGGGATTTCGGTGACGGAGGTACATCTACTGATGAAAGTCCATCAAATACTTATGCAGCTGCAGGGACGTATGCTGTTGTACTTACAGCAACGAATGATGACGGAAGTGACACAGCTGAAGAATCTGTAACGGTAGAGGAAACGGTAGTTGACGTTTGCGAGACTGCTGACAATACTGTTTCACCTGACATCAATTACTCATGGGCAACAGATACTGGAGATGCAACAGCTGATGCATTCTTTGAAGGATTTGGAGGTTACACAGCTGAGAGAGTTGACAATCCAGACATGACAGGTAACGAAAGCTGTTATGTTATGAAATTAACTAGAGGTACAGGATGTGAAGTTTGGGGAGGAGCTGGACAGCTATTAGCTGGAAGAGCTGACTTTTCTGCACACCCGACTACTATCACGTTAGATGTTTGGGGAGCAGCGACAGATGTTACTTTAGTATTTGAGAATGATGCTTACCCAGATAATACTCCTTTGGTAACTAAAGTAGTAGATATGACAAAGTCTGACGAGTGGGAGACATTAACATTTGACTTTTCTGATGATGTAAGTGGAAATACTTACGGTAATCTTATTCTTTACATCACTAGAAATGAAGCTGGATGTGCTGATGAAGTATACTATGTAGATAACTTAATCCAAGGATAAAATATAGTATCTAAGATTTAATTTGAGGATGGATATCTAACTAGATATCCATCCTTTTTTAATTTAGGTGCTCTGGGAGTTTACAGAATTGTGTAAAATTGTCCATTCACTACGTTCTAACAAATAATCAATCTTCTATACATGCCCACTTAAAATGATTTTATATCAACAAGTGGCAACTTAAATCCTACTACAACAATACAATCGAATGCCAAGAAATACTAAAATCTTTATCTATCACATCCATTTTCTTGACCTTTCCATCTTTTAGGCGTTTTAGTAATTCTAATTGTCTAGGTGATAGATATTCATTAGGCGACACTTGTTTTGAAAGCGCTGCATTCACTTTGAGCGCTTGTAGATTTGTCATTGGTAAATACCTGTAATCGGACTTATAGATATAGTACTTGGGTTCTCCGTCAGCTCTAAACTTCCCCTCACTTTTTGTTTTGATTTTGAATTTTTCAGCGGCTTTTTCTTCTCTTTTATCATTGGTGTATACTGCATCCGCACATTTTTGTTGTGATGCATAAGAAATCAGTTTCTCTTCTGATACTTTACTTGCATCGTATTTCACTTTCACAACTTCAGTACCATTCATATATCCTGCCCTGGTAGCAACTACTCCTTGAAGTCCCGCTAAGTTCTTCTCTCCAGACCAAAAGCAATACATAGACAAATGTGTCTCTCGCAGGTCCACCGTTGTTACTTCTTGATATAACAAGTCCAAATAGTCTGGGATCAACTGACCACTTTCTATTATACCAACACTAATAAATGAAATTAGATGTGCCATATCATATTTACCATTGAGTCTTTTGGTAATATCCTTTTCTGAATTAGGGTCAATAATTCTTGATACTGGATTATTCCAAGATGGTTCATCAAACTTCCATAAAATATCTCCATCTGATCCACCTTTATTGTTATAAATAGCGAGAGGAACGAAATAAGTCTCGATTGCTTCTACTACCAATGGGTGTGTCAATAAATCATTCCCATAATTTCGACATGTTGCACATCCGGGTACTTCTTGAAATAATATAAATACGGGTTTGTTAAGGCCTTTTGCTTTTGCAATTGCAGTTTCATAGGATCTATTCCAGTTCACATCTCCTAGCTCTTCAGGAAAGTCAGGCATGCTTATCCATTCTTGAGATATAAGAGATGAGCTTATAAAAAGTAGGCCTATTATCAAAGTGATATATTTATTCATATTATCCAATTAGATACTTAAAAGCAATTGGACTCAAATATATTTTAAAAATACATTAGGAAGCAGTACAATTGTCATTTTAAAAACAAATGCAAGACACAAAAAGACCTAAACACTATCAAGAAGGATCAAATCACTTTAAGGTATTTGACTACTTGCTCCATAAAGTCTTCTTTTCGTCTTCTAGCCACTGGAGCATTAGAACCATCACTAAGAATGACAGTACCATCTTTGAGATATCTGGTAATATGGGTATTATTAACTAAATGAGATTTATGTGTACTAAAAAAACCATAACTCTCAAGCATATTTCTAAATACTCCAAGATTATATGAACTTACAATTACAGTCCCATCTTTTAGAAATATTTTGGTGTATTTCTGCCAACCTTCACATCTTATGATATCTTCGATTTTCACAAATCCATATGCATTGGCACCAGGAATAGCAACTTTAGTATTCTGATCTCCGATGTGATTGAGATTATGCTTAAGGACTTTATATTTCGCTAATCTAGAACTATTTTCGATCCTTGCTTTGGCTTTTCTACTGCTTTTATTAGTCCTTCCGTTTGTACAGGCTTAAGGATGTAATCGACTGCACTTACTTTGAGCGCATCAAGTGCATATTCATTAAACCCTGTAACAAAGATGATTTCAAAATCAATTTTATGAAACCTAGATAACATATCAAAACCAGTTTCTCCAGGCATGGCAATATCTAAGAAAACAAGATCTGGCTTTAATTGAGTTATTTTTTCGAAGCCATCCTTTGCATCAACTCCTTGACCTAGAATGTTGACATCAGGGCAATATTGCTCAAGTTTTAGCTTAAGAACTTCTCGTAATTTTTATTCATCATCTATAATTAGTGCACTGATCATATGGCATAGATTAAATTACAATCTCAATATAAGCATAACTCACTCTCCATTTCTTTGGATTAAACGAATGGTCGATTTTAAGGGACAATCGGTAAGGGTAGGTTTTCTAAAAAAACAGTGGTATTCCAGTTAAGAAATAACACTGTAATATCTAGAAAGCAAGATACAAAACTATTAAAAGGGTAATTTGAGGTCGCTTCTGGTCTCTTAAATAATAAATTATAGTAACTTATCATAATATTTCAAACCAACGGTCGCATTTAAGGAACGGACGGTCAAGATGTAGATTATATGGTAAAATAGTGTTCCTAACAACTTTCAGTAACTATTCAGAAGATATTTTTTTATCTAAAAACCCTTTATTAAGCTTGTACTCTTTCGTTTCAGATTTGACTCTATTGGGTTTCATCACAAACAGTTCTCCATTATTTGTGATCGGAATTCCTCTTAATGGTGCAGTCAAAACCTTCTTTTCTCTCGAATTCAAATAAAACAGAATCCCTTCATCTTCTTTTACGGACATGACTATTGTACCATCTTTCAATTTACTTAGGTTTACTATATCCCTAACTTCTAAATTTTCATTATTTATTGCAGATATATCTATGTTGGTAAATTCTCGCCCATCATATCTTTGAATTGTATTTTTAAGAAGTAAAATAAAGTAACCCTGATCATCTCTTTTGATTTTATCTACTGTCCTATCTTTAAGTCCATCGTCTTTTTTCTATTTGTACAACTTCTATGATCTCCTGAGCAGAGCTACTTGTCCACAGGAAGGTTAGAAGGAGAATAAATATGAATGATCTCAAGGTGCTACGTTTAAAATTTAATACTCCTCACAAAATAATACATTAAAAGTAGATTAGGCTGTTCTTTGGATTATCGGTAAGTATTGACACATCAACGGTAAAAAATCGATGTTATAGAACCTTTTTATTGTAACAAAAGGAACAATTACATTTTGAGGTAGTATACATCACTTTTATTTCTTGCAATATCTCTGACTTCAAAGGCGCCACTTTGATTAGTACAATGTTCTATAAAGTCAAAGGTCTTGCATGATTTAGGCAGCCCAGAAAAAATCAAGGTGAATTGAGATTTTTTACCTCCAGAACAAATCTGCCAATTAGGATAATAGACTATATTTTCAATATGAACTAAATCACTGCAATGAGCTGAACCTTGATCGTATAAAAATGTAGTTGGCCATATTCTGATCCAAGTCTCTTGTCCACTAGGATTATTGACTGTAAAGTGAATAACTACTTGTCCCTTCTCCTCAATACTATGTTTGATCAGCTTTTTGATTTCTGGAGAAATATCAACATCAGGTTTTGTTACTACAGTAGCCATGCTAAATTTTAAATTAAAGTCAAATATATCCTTTTCTCAAAATAATAGAAAAGCAGATAAGAGACAATCAATATTGATTTCAAAAAAGCAAGGCATAATTATACCTACATTTGCTCGCTTAAAATAATAAATAAGAGATATGAACGAAGGAGTAAAAAAAATCATCTATTGGATCAGCACAATATTGATGTGTGGTATTTTTACTTTTTCAGCTCAAATGTACCTAAGAAACCCTGATATGGTAGCAGGTTTCTTTGAGATGTTGGACTATCCTACCAATCTTGTTTATCCTCTTGCTATAGCAAAGATTCTTGGCATTATTGCTGTGCTTTCTAATGTATCTAATGTACTCAAAGAGTGGGCTTATGCAGGTTTTTTCTTTGACGCTGTATTGGCTACTTTGGCTCATTATGTGGCAGGGCATGCAATATCAATGTCAGCTGCGGCAATTGTTTTGGTTGTTATTTCTAGGGTGTTTTGGGACCGAACTTCAGCGAAAGTAGCATAATCTTAAGTTTAAAAAATCAAGATACTTTTTATGACCATCAAAACCATCCGAAACCACAAACCCAAGATCATCATAACATTCATGCTCTTATCGGGATTTTTCATGATCAAACGTCAAATGGATGAATCAAAAAGGGAACGGAAACAATACTTCTATAATTATTCAGGCGAATTGAGCGGAGCGTTATCGTTTGATGGCAAGCTCTATACATTGGATGCCGGTTTTGTTACTTACGAATTTGAAAATGAGTCTTGTAGTGAAGCTTTAAGTAACTTAACAGAAGATGATAGGATAATAAAACAAAAGAAAACCAATCGATTTACAATAATAAAGGCAAGTGGAAAGAAGATTAGTTGCCGATAATTTAATGTGCCACAGTAACTTTTTAGGTAGTGGGTCATAAAGAAATAAATGTCAAACACCTTTTGAGGTTTCAGACATATTTGCGAATCAATCCATCTTATAATATCCTGTTTTTAGGTAACTTCCTTCAGGGAAAGTTACAGGATGGTCTATATCATGATATGTTTTTTCTACGAGTCTGTAAGATCGTGGGGAAGTATCAAATGCCGTTTCTATCATTTCAAAAAACTCATCTTTTTGTATTCGACTTGAACATGAAGCCATGATACACATTCCTCTTGTTGCTGTTAATTGAATAGCAAGTTTGGCCAATCTATCATAAGATTTTTTTGCAGCTGGTATGTCCGCTGCATTCTTAGCAAATGATGGTGGGTCAACAACTACTATATCAAATTTATTTCCTTGATCGATGAGCTGTTGCATGCCTTCGAAGGCATCCATAGCCATGGTATTATGAGGAGCGTTTTCTTTATTGAGGCTAACATTTCGACCTGCAAGAGCTATGGCTTGTTTACTTATATCGATACTTATTACTTCTTTTGCTCCACCAGCTATAGCGTGAGTCGAAAAACCTCCAGCATAAGAAAAAACATCCAAAACAGACTTTCCATTTGACATCTGCCCAACTTTATGTCTGTTCGCTCTATGGTCTAAAAAATAGCCAGTTTTATGTCCTTTGATTACATTCGCTATGAATCTGACTCCATATTCGTTGAATTCTATTTCTGGGTTTAGTAATTCTCCGTAAATCACATCTCCTTCATTAAGGCCACTACGATTAATATTATCTTTTTGGAGTAATCTTGATAATCTAAGCACAATTGATGAGCACCCCGTACTTTCAATGACCCCATCTAAAATCCAATGTAAATAAGGAAACCAAATAGCCGAGTATAATTTTACGACAGCAACATCTGCATACACATCACATATCAGTCCAGGCACTCCATCATTTTCACCAAACAATAATCGATACCCATTGGTCCCCGTTGCTAATAATGAAGCTCTCAGGTCAAATGAAGATGCAATTCGATCAATAAAAAAATCTCTGTCTATTTTAATGGATTGATTATGACCAAGCATTTTAATACGAATAGGCGAATATGGATCATAAAGCCCTAGTCCAATATATTTATTCTTCCTTTGATCAAAAATAATAGCAACATCTCCTGCTTCTCCTTCTCTATTTATTTTCACTATTGAAGACTCGAATACCCATGGATGTCCCTGTCTAACATAGGATTCCGCTTTTGACTTTAATTTGATAGCTAAGCGTTGAGGAGTATGTTCAGAAAAAAAAGGTTGGATCATACTGCAAATATGGTAGTAATTGTTTTAAATATTGGATTAGAGTAATCATTTCTGAATCAAAAAGTATTTAGTAATAGTAATTTTGTATCGTTTAGGGAACAACTACTATCCACCGTCCCAAAGCTACCTCCAAAAGAGTGTTTCGTCACTTAGCCACTGCAGAGCAAGGTTCACAGTATAAGCACTGTCTCTTATACACATCTGACGCTGCCGACGAAGAGGATAGTGTAGA
>OJIO01000963.1_pt1 | contig 14615 bp, 8 predicted proteins | sample 1595621 | NCBI WGS metagenome assembly OJIO01 (sample SAMN05416776, study PRJEB24817) | seawater metagenome | isolation source: Sea water | place: Canada:Atlantic | collected 2013-07
ACGAGATTTCTGCCTGTCTCGTGGGCTCGGAGATGTGTATAAGAGACAGGTAAATCTTCTGCAGCTAAGCCAAAAGCAAGGGCAAGCAAAAGTAAGCCTACAAGTAAGTAATTAGCATTCACAAATGCCTGTGCCGAATTGATTCGGCACAGGCATTTTCTAAAAATAAATTATGCAAATAAGACCGAATAAAACTCAGATAACAGCCACTGTCATCTCGCCTCGAAAAGATGAAGGTTCTATTGATATTGTAATCTTATCTATCCCAAGTAAAATAGTGTTACCCGCATTCCTTTGGACTGGAAAAATCGTAAACATTCACAAAATTATCCCAGCAAATGAAGTCCAACTAAAAGAAGGCCAAATCATTTCTGCTAAAATCGAAGTCATGGGTGGTCCATTCACACAGAAATATTATTTACATGATATTGTAATTACTGAAGTAGCTGATTCCGAAGAATAAACTTTACTATTGATTCTTTCCTTAAATAAAGAACCAAAATCTACTCTTCTTCATCTCCTCCTGTCAATTTCTTATCCTCGACATTTTCATTGAGAAATGCATTCAGTTTATCCACTGGAATAGTAGTCTCCATCTCACCAAATGCATTGATCTTGATATTGAATCCTTCTAACGATTCATGCACATTTGGCTTCTTTTTTTCTTCTTTCTTAGCCATTCTGGGCGTTTTTTAATACTGTGAATTTTTCAATACTATCTTTCATTCTTGATACTACAGTCTCTTGACCTAATAACTCCATCGTCTCGAATAAATCAGGTCCTTTCATAGTGCCACATGTTCCAAGTCTTAATATAGGCATGATTGCTCCAAAACTCAATTCTTGTTCCGCAATGTAAGATTTCACTACTGACTCAAGAGCTGAAGATGTAAACTGTTGCATCCCTTCCATGGATCCTATCAAAGCATCGAAGTGAGTTCTATTTTCAAGTTTGTATTTCTTCTTGGCCATCTTCTCATCGATTTCAGTAGGCATTTCGAAAAAGAAAGCTCCTGCAGTAAAAAAGTCTGGCATCATCTCAGCTCTTTCTTTCATCAACTCAGCAAACTTAATCATGAAGTCTTCTGATACATCGTACCCTCTTTCTTTTGCCATCGGCATAAGCATCTCTGCCAATTCAGTATTTGGCTTTGCTATAATATATTGTTGATTAAACCATTTAGCTTTATCAACATCAAATTTTGCTCCTGATTTCACAATCCTAGCTGGATCAAATGCTTCTATCAATTCATCAAGTGTGAACATTTCTTCATCATTTCCCGGATTCCAACCCAAAAGCGAGATGAAATTAGTTACTGCTTCTGGTAAGTATCCGTCTTCCTTGAATCCTTGATACGTTACATTTTCTTCTTTATCAAACCACTCAAGAGGGAAAACTGGAAAGCCAAATTTAGCTCCATCTCTCTTACTCAACTTACCTGAACCAACCGGCTTCAATATTAATGGCAAATGAGAAAATGAAGGGGCAGTCCAACCAAACATCTCATACATCAATACATGATGCGCTGTACTTGGGAGCCATTCTTCTCCTCTGATTACATGTGTAATCTCCATTAAATGATCATCAACTATGTTCGCTAAGTGATAAGTGGGCATGCCATCTCCTTTGAGTATAATTTTATCGTCCAATTCATCTGATTCAAATGAGACATCACCTCTTACTTCATCTTTGATGTGGATCGTTCTTCCTTCAGGGACATTAAGTCTTACCGTTATATTTTCACCCTCTTTTAAGAGTCTATCTGTTTCTTCCTGAGAGAGTGAAAGGCTATTTCTCATGCTCATACGAGTAGCATGATTATACTTTGCACTATGGTTCTTTTCTGCTTCGTTTTTCTTCCTCCAAACAGTTAATTCTTCACTAGTATCAAAGCAATAATATGCATGACCTTTTTCTACTAATTCAGTAGCATATTGTCCATACATATCTTTCCTTTCAGATTGTCTGTATGGTCCAAAATCACCACCAAGTCCTGGTCCTTCTTCTGGTGTAAGTCCAAACCAAGCAAGAGATTTGATAATGTATTCTTCCGCTTCTGGCACATATCTTGTCTGATCCGTATCCTCGATTCTAAGGATAAAAGTTCCACCATTTTTTTTGGCAAAAAGATAATTGTACAATGCTGTTCTGACTCCTCCGATATGCAATGGCCCCGTTGGACTAGGTGCAAATCTTACTCTTACATTACTCATGCTTAAAATATTTATAGAATATAAATTTTGAAGGCGCAAAGGTAGGACTTTTATTTCCTAAGATATATTGAGAATCAAGTATTTGTTTCGGATAAAATAGAATTCTTAAATCTTATACTATAGCGATCAATTCTTGCTCCGCCAAACAGTCAGTATTATGTTTCATTACCATAAGAAAACCACCACCACCTGCACCGTTGAGTTTCATGCTATACTGTCCAGATTCAATGCCTGATTTCCACATCCCTTTAAATTGATCAGGAATCATCATACTCATTGTTTTGTATTGAGCCTGACTTAGTTCTTTCATTTTTAAAGTGAATAATTCTCTATTATCCAATAAATAGTAATCAATCAACTCATCATTAATAGCAGCTATATCTTGCATTTCCATTAGAAATTGTTCGCTCTCTCTTCTTGTGGCTAAGTATGCTTCTACAAGTGGTGCTGTACTTCTTTTGATTGATGTATCGATGAGAAAAAGCGATTCATTTATACCTTGATTGATTCTATCAAGTAACTCTACCTTATGTTTGTTATGTATCAATATCGGCTGCCCAAGATAAGAGACCAATGGATCCACACCCGAAGAAGAACCGTGATAACAAGATTCTATGAGTCCTAATATAGATTTTAATTCATTGATGGATACCCTTTCATTGTGCTTAAATAATAGATCATAAACAGCTGCAGTCACACTGCCACTACTTCCTACACCGTACCCTTGAGGAATATTGGATTCAAATGCAAGTCCTTTAGAAGTCAGCCTTTCTAGTTCATCAAAATCAAAATTGTCAATCTTACCTGATCTATAGATCGTTAGTAAGTATTGTTTTAGTCTTTGAATTTCCTGTCTACTTTTATGTGATTTATCATAAATCCACTCGCCAGTAAACTTAGAAAATGGCATTGCCAATGCTTTAGACCCATGGAGTACTGTGTATTCTCCAAAAAGAAGAATTTTGGATTTGTATTTTTTGTTTTGATTCAAAAGATAATAGTGACTTAAAATTGATGAAAATACTAAAACTCAAAGATAATCACTGAAAGTATAGTATCTAGATTATAAGCAAATTATAGAATATCAAATTTTTACAATTTACCAATTATCGTTTTTCAACTAGAATATTTTATCTTTTTCCTGATTTGCACAAAAATAGTTAAACAATATTTTATTCTTACATATTGAAAGGATTTGGACAAGAGGTTCAGTTTCATTAACGCAACAACTATACCCATTAAACTTCTTCAAAATTATTTACAATATGATAGTTCAAGGAACCAAATATTATATTTCAGAACCAATGGAATGGAGTGATGAACATGCTGGAATAAAGTCCCGTGGATTTTCATTTAATTACATATTGCTTACTGAGGATGGTCAATTTGTATTTCTAACAAGGAATACTGAAGACTTTGACATAATTAAATATTTCATTGTCACACCAAAAGCTGAGCTTACTAAAGATACATCAGTTATGTACGGGTCGTACAAAATTGATAATGATGTTATATCATGTTCATACCAAATTTTAGGAATCGATTACTCAGGTCAATTTACTTTTTTATCCACATCAATTATTTTAGACAAGAACTTAAGAGAATATAAGATGTACCCAGCCAAAATTGATTGAGGAAAACGTAGAGGAGTAATAAGACTAATTGCTTAGTAAGATTCGCTTTTAGAACTAAATCAGAAGGTAGATCTACGTTAGTCTTTTCTGATCATCATTAAGAGACTGCGTTTTATTAAAAAAGAGAAAGAAGCTCGATATCCGAAATTTGGATGCGAGCTTTTTGATTTTGTGTGCCATAGACAAGTACATCAGTAGAAATATCCAAAGCTTGGCCATCTTCTCAGCAATCTCGAAAGAAGGAACTGATTTGCTTCTCTCTCATACTAGACAGGTTAGATACATGACCACCTATCTGAGATGCAAAGACTTCCTATGAGAAACCTTATATTGTAATTTACCCAACTAACTATTAAAATACGCCTAGTTAGAAAGCATTTATATTCTTGAAGATAGTTTGCTTATCTACTTCATCGTCAAAATATACAAATCATTCTTTCACAACCTTCTTTGTGATAAATGCTCCATCCACATCCCACATCTTAAAAACATATACTCCAACTTTCCAATTACTTACATTAATAGTTGAAACCTCACCACTATATGTATTAATCAATTTACCCACCATGCTATAGATCTCTATCTTTTCAACATATGAGTCAGTTTCTATTTCTAAAACATTAGAAACTGGATTTGGATGTAACGCTACCTCGATATTAGAAAACTGCTCATTTGTACTTACAATTTCTGTGTTTTCAAAGTATTGCATATTTCCAAAGTCCTCCCCCACCAATAAATCCATGTCGCCATCATTATCTAGATCGGCAAAAGTAGGCAGTGCATTTTCACCATAGGGACTTAATTCGATTAATATCTGAACAGTACTATTAAATTCAGGATCAGTTACTGTTCCTTTATTTTCATGAAAATATAAATCAGCATCAAAACCTCGACTAATTAAATCGATGTCTCCATCGTTATCAAAATCCACAGAGTTTGCTAATAAATAATCATCAGCTACTAAACCAAACGGAAATTCAACCTGATCTGCAAATTGAGGATCAGATTGTGATCCAATATTCTCAAAATAGAGTAAACCGAGCCCTGAATCCGCAAAAATATCTATATCTCCATCTCCGTCCAAGTCTACATAGACCGGTATGCCACCAATGTCTAGTCCGTATGGATAATCTACAAATAACGTAAACTTAGGGTTTATAGAGTCACCAATGTTTTCATAGTACCTGTAAATTACAATAAAATTATCTCCTATAGCAATTGTTGAAAGATCCATGTCTCCATCTCCATCTAAATCTACAAAAGTAGGAACTAACAGTTCAAACGGTTCAGGACTTAAATCAAATGGGTTTATCTGCGACTCAGCATATTGAGGTTCTGTAATTGTACCTATATTTTCAAAATAGTTGAATTTGCCAAGTCCAGTACTTAAATCTGCTTCTCCAACTAATAGATCCATATCACCATCTAAATCTAAATCTACAAAAGTAGGCAGTGCTGATTCAGTAACGTTAGTTAACCCGAAAGGATTCATGATAGGCTCCGCAAACGATTGAGCACTTAATTCAGCTCCTAACGTGGTAATCAGAAAAAGAATTAACGTAGATAAATAATTTATTGGTTGATGCGTTAAAATGCTGGTATTTTTCATTGGTTTGAATAATTAATTGGTTGTAAAATCTAAACATATAATAATAATAATAATAGATTATTTGTTCTTTTCTTAGACAAAAAATACTTTGAGGTCCATAAAAATGATCACACATCAAATCAACTTCTTAATCGCCCGCTTATTTTTTATAAAAAACTCGGCTCCAGAATATAATGTAATTGCCACCACACAAAGAAGTAAACCATAGATCGTCCACTCAAAAGTCTTTACACTAAAAGTCTCTTTCAAGGGTTTATTAAAGATCATCATCAAGTAGATCGTGATTAACGCTCCTCCTTGAAAAAACATTTTGAACTTACCACTAGGCGCAGCTTCAATGACGACTTTTTTCGGCGCCAGCACTAATCTAATAACAGTCAATAAGATCTCTCTAAATGAAATGATAAGCAGAAAAAGTAACGGGACTACATCATGCATTGTAAAAGAAAAGAAAACTCCGAGGATTAATAATTTATCAGCAATAGGGTCTGTGATCCGACCGAAATTAGATTCTGTTTTCCATTTTCTTGCGAGATAACCGTCTAAAAAATCTGTGAATCCAGCGATCAAAAAGAGAATAAGACTAATCGTTAAAGACTGTTTGTCACCTTGTATTGCGAAGTAGGTACAAGCGATTGCAAGTACTACTCTAAACATTGTTAATATATTAGGCAAACGCTTTTTTGTCTCCGTCATTCTCTGCTAAAGGTAGGGTTTTGTGAGTTACAAATTAAAGATTTAGAATCACGATTTTTGAATGTCTTAAAGTTTATCATCCACCGCTTCCGACTCCTTCGGGATCAGGCCAACTCAGGTCCAATATCTTCAGTCTATTTCTTCGACCTATTTTGTACTTTTTATGCTTCAAAAATTTCCGAATAATCCACCCAGAAGCTATAGCGGTAGCCCCTATAGCAAGTGTATCTACGCCAAAAGTAAAGTTAGAGGTTGTAAAATGAGCAATACCCCCAAACCCGAACCAAGCAACACCAAAAGTCTGTAACATATACCCTATCGTATTTGCCCAACCACGAGTTCTTCTTATTTCGATAATATCGGTCATTTTCATTATCCCTCCATCGTACAGAACCAATTTTTCATCGTCTACTAATCTATCAATTTTAATGTCTTGCCATTCGTCAGGATATTCGGCAGATCTAAATGACAACATCTGACCTTCATAATACTTGATGGGCTTTTCTTCTCCCATCATTTCCATATACAGAACAACTTGTGCACTGGTTTGTGTAGCAGAGCCTATAAACATCAGTATTGTACATACAAATGCCAAATTGAATAATTTATAATTTATATATTTCATTTTGTGATTCCCATTTTGATCAATGTCCCAGATAAACGGATACAATAGCAAATTAGCTTTCTAGTTTATCAAATCTATTCAAAATATTCAACTTTTTACCTAACAACAGTCAGATCGCCATGGTATACTTCCACGGATCCATCACCCAACAATGCTTCGAGAAGATAAACGTAGACTCCTTGTTCTACATCTTGCCCATTATACGTTCCATCCCATCCACTAGAAGAATTATTAATTTCCATAGTTTGTGAAAAATACACCAAATTACCCCATCTATCAAAAACTTTTAGATTCAATATACTTTCTACTTCGGTATTTCCATAAATAATAAACTTGTTATTACCCGTATTACTATTTGGGTTAAATACATTTGGAATATAGATTTCTGGCCTGTCTCTTCCGTCCAATCTTACTTGTGCTGTATCTACACATCCGTAGATATCTGTAATCGTGATTACATATAAGCTATCTGTAGGGTCTGTAACCTGAGTAGTCAAACAAGTAGCGCAACTCATATTTTCATTCGGTGTCCATAGGATACTCTGGATTTCTGAGGTGTTCAAGTTTACTGTTGCAGTAAGTGTCACACTTTGTCCATTTATGTATGTTATTTCTGGTGTAGTTATGATTTCTACATCATTCTCAATTAGCTCAATTATAATGGAGTCTGTATTCTCACATCCATTATCATTATCAATGAGCGTGTATAAATAAAGCCCTGGTTGAAAAACCATAAGTTCGTCTTCATCTTTAAGTATAGTATCTAGGTTTGCGTCCTGCCAATAGGAATTAAAGTTATCTCCTGTATGGATACTAGTTGCAATGATAGAAATTTCTTCACTGTCACAATCAAGCATTTCAGGAGCTTGTAAGTTAATATTTGGATAACCCACTAAGCTTGATATTATGATGTCCGCATCACCTATACAACCGGTTAAGGTATCTACCGCTACCAATCCATAAGTTCCTGTTTCTGTTACTTCTAATTCAAGTACATTTTCGAAAGGCTGTCCATTGACGAACCATGTATAGTTCACATTTTCTTCTTGATCTGTAGCCAATGTTATGGTTTTTATCACACAATCGATAACACTATCTGGAACAGCATAAATGATAGCAGTTGGCGTATTGATATTAGCAATAACCAGTACTGGTTCTCGAGCTGATTTACAATTACTACTTATTGTTTCTACTTGTAAGAAATAAACACCTGGAACATCTGTTTCAAATATTGGATCTTGAGAAACTAGATTATCATTTTCATCATACCAATAAAATAAAAATTCATTCGTAGAACCAGATTCGCTACCATCTAGAATAGTTGTTGGTTTAGCACAAGTAATTTCTCCATCATTTGTTAAATAAGCTATCGGAAGATCTGTATCAGCAATGATTTCTACTGAATCTTCAGCCACACAACCATCATCGAATAATACTCTAAAAGTATAGAAACCTATGCTCTCCGCAGTGGCTTCAATTGTTTGGCTTACCAAATTACCCGCTGGACCATACCATGCATACGAACCTAACTCAGATGCCGAACCCACTAAATCTATCTCTGATATCTCACATGAAATAGTTCCTCCTGCTCCAGCATCCGCAGTTTGTACACAATCACTACATGGAGAAGGTGGAATCAACTCTAATTGAGTGAAACACAAATTCTGATCAACATCAAATATTTCAATGGTTTGATTTCCATCAGATATATTAAAAGGACCAATATTGATTACCTGATTATACATCCCAGATATAGCAAGGGCGGGTATTTCAAATTGTCCGGCATTTGGATCGAATACTAACAGATCAACAAAATATATATCATCATCCCCCGTATCATTTGTGCCATTATTATCACAAGAGACATTATCATAGGTCGCAGTAATCTCACATGGAGTACTACAGAAACTCAATTGTTCTGTATTTACAAATGCATCACAAGTAATATCATCACTATCACTCACTGTTAATTGATGTGTAGAATTATCCGCTGGTATAGTTATCACATTATTTTGACTGTAGGGATAAGTACCTTCAAGAACTCCATCGACTCTAAGATCAAAAGTAGGTGCTGTCTCTCCATTTGCTGGATTGACAAATAAGGTAATCTCCCAATAGTCATCGGTTGGATCAATCGGTGTTCCATTATCGAAACATAGCGATTCCATGATCATAGGCTCTATTGTACAGAGATTGGAACATGGATCGAGTGGTCCATCTACTTGGTTTGCTTTACATTGCTCATCTGTCAAATCAGTAAGTATGAAAATGAGATTTGCTCCATCAGCAGGGAAGGTAAGTTGAACCACTTCTCCATAATTATAATTGTTCCCGAGTACTCCAGAAACAGTCAAACTATATCCGCTAGATCCATTGATCACACTCGTTGAGAAACTCACCTCATAATAATCATCACTTGGATCGTCCAATGTTTCATTATCAAAACACATAGAAGTATAATCTAAAATTGCTATCTCACAATCTGTTGAACATGATGTAAGAGCATCTGTAGTATACGTTGCTGTGCATGTGACATCATTTTCATCTACAATATCGATAACGTGAGTCATCCCATCAGCTGGAATAGTTACTATGTAGTTATTACCGAACGGACTATTCCCTTGAGATACATTATCAACCAAAACTTCGAAATTAAGTGAAGGTGTACCATTTAAAATTAAACCATCAATTGTAATTTCATAATAATCATCATTAACATCAGTTGGTGTTCCATTGTTAAAACACTCAACATTCACAATATTCAAACCGATCAAGCATCCATCAGAACATGGCGCAAGTTGATCTGTTGCAACTTCAAGGTCGCATTGTAAGTCTTGGCTATCTTGGAATCTCAATGTAACCACTTGTCCATCTGCTGGAAGTGTAAATGTTTCAGCTGTACCATAAGTAAATATTCCTTCTAGTACTCCATCAAAATATAGATTGTACATATTTGTAGTAGAACCATTAGTAGCAGATGCATTCACAACAATTTCTATATAATCATCAGATGGATCAGTAGGTGTATTGTTATCAAAACATTCATATAATATATCTTCTGCAACTATCTCACAATCTGTAGAACATGACACTAGCTCATCAGTTTGGACTTCAGAAGTACAAGAAGAATCATCTATATCTTCAATGATAAATGTATAAACTGTATTGTCAGCGGGTAGCGTAAGATTTATCAATTCATTGTAACTGTATGTATTTTCAAGAATACCGTTTACAAACAATTGGAAACTTGTGTTTCCATCACCGTTTAATAGAGTACCTATCAATTCAAATTCATAATAATCGTCATCGATATTAGTTGCTGTTCCATTATCAAAACATTCGACATTTTGAATAGATAGTTGAATTAAACAAGCATTAGAACAAGATACTAATTCTATTGTCTCCAATGGAAGTTCACATGCTAGCTGTTCACTATCCTGAACTAAGATCGTATGTATAGCATTATCCGCTGGGATAGTAATAATATTATCTTGATCATAAGGAAAAGCACCTATGAATATACCGTCCACAAGAAGGTTAAACATCTGATTCGATGCTCCATTTACAGATGATGTATTTATTGTGATCTCGTAATAATCATCATCAGAATTTTGAGGTGTACCATTATTGAAACATGTTTCGACTAGCTCATTAAGTAAGATTTCACAATCAGTGGAACAATTTGACAATACATCAGTCGTAAATGCATCAACACATCCAGAGTTTGAAATATCGCTGATTGAGATAATATGATTCAAATCATCTGCATTTATATCGAATACTACATCTTCGTTATAATTGTATAAACCTTGACTGACGCCATCGATAAATAATTCAAATTGGGTCAATGCATCTCCATTTATTATTATTCCATTGATGGTAAAGGTATAATAGTCATCCGTTTGTACAGTCGCTGTACCATTGTTTGAGCAAACTGATGATAAAATATCTAAGGTGATTTGGCATCCTCCACTACAAGAAGTCAAAGGTCCTATTTCTTGAGAAGTTTGACATTGCACATCTTCATTATCTTGACATGTGATGCTTAAGTTATTTCCATTTGCTGGCACTTGAAATGTTTCATCTATGCCATAATCGAAGTTATAAAGAAGCACGCCATCTAGAAATACATTATAAGTATTATTCTGTGATCCGTTCATGGCTGAAGCATTGATCGTTACAGTATAAAAATCATCTGATGGATCAGTATCTGTACCACCATCACTACAAACAAACTCTAAAAGATCAATGCTCACCTCACAATTCGTTGAACATGGATTAAGAGGTCCAAAAGTTTGATTTTGATTACAAAGAAATTCAGTGTCTGCGATAACTATATCTATATTATTTCCTTGATCGGCAGGTATCGTAAATGATTCATTGCTACCATAGGAATATGTATATTGAGTAGACCCATTGAATATAACACTGTATAGTCCATTGTTCCCTTTATTGTTTTCAATGAGTAAAGTAATGGTATAAAAATCATCTGCCGGATCAGTATTCGTTCCATTGTCATTGCATTCTGAGGTAAACGTAGTGAACAGAATTTCTAAGCCTTCTGGAATTATTTCATCGTAAATAGAGATACATTCATTTTCATCCTGAACATAAACTGTATATGCTCCAGGAGCTAAGCCATTATATTGGATATCTGTAGTAAATGTAACTCCATCGAGACTGGTCATCATTACTCCATCTACATCCAATGCTGTTATATCAATGACCCCATCTTCATCGCCAATACAAGAAGGAGCAAATGCAGTAATCTCAGCTTCTGGTAGATCTGTCAGAATTAAATCAAGTTCGGCAATGTTGACACAGTTTGCAGAATTCACGATTTTCACAAATACAACATTCGAACCTATACTTAGGTCATACGCATCTGAAAGTGGGTCTGTATTAGTATCGGCATTTGACTGTGAGTCAAAAAAAGTAAAAGTGTTAGCTGGATTACTATTTGCAAATGAATTGAATGTCTGCAAAGAAACTGTTTCCAATCCATCATCTTCAAGATCACAGGTATTCACAGTTGCATCATTGGCATCTGGTAGATCATTTATTTCAACATCAATTTCTAGCTTTACATTAGAAGTACAATCAGTAGTCGGGTCAAAAGTCTCTACATAGAAACTATAAACTCCGGCCATAGAATCTTGAATCGTGAAATCAGTAGATCCTTGTAAAAAAGGAGTAGTAGAGCTTTGCGTGTAGAACCAATTTGCGGTCATTCCTACTGGTACTGTTACAGAAAGAACAAATGGCTGTTCGTATATACAGATGCTTATATTTTGTCCCGTTGGTGGATCAATGTCTGGGCAATCACAATTAGGAATATCAACAAATATAGTCACTGAACAACCACTTACTGTTTCAAACGCGCTTATAAGAACACCCGTCGTAATCGGAATATTGGTCACAACATATTCATTCCCAGATATATTCATTAGGGTTCCTTCTGTTGCCTGTATATCAAATCCATTAGAATTTAGATAAACTTCATAAAAAGCATCTCCTGCAATACAGGTGACCTCAGTAATCTCAAACATCACATCTTCAATGACTTCCACATTAAGAATCATTGTATCATTGTCACAAACTGTGGTACTATACACAATATAATATAAACTGTAATTGCCAGGCAGCACGTTGTTAAATGTTGCACCAAAAGGATTAGAAATATTTGCGCCAATACCATCAAGATCTAACCAAGAGCCATTTTGATCTGCAAATGGAGGTACGAAATTGAAAAGGTTTAGCGGAAAACCATCATTACATACTGTAGTCGATTGATCTTCACCTGCATAAGGTGGCTCTTCGATAAATATATTTATCAATTCAAAATCTTCACATCCAAATTCATTGGTAGCATTTATTACATAGATAAAATCTGAAGTAGGATTTACGACTGGTGATATTTCATTTGCAGCTGTTGGTGGAAATGCATCATGAAAAGTGATCGTAATATTAGATACATTTGCATCATCAACTATCACTTCCTCTAAATCATAACTTTCTCCAAGACATAAGAAAACAATTGCAGGATTGATAGAAATATCTGGCACAATACTCAACGTTACTGTCTGAACATGGGTTAAAAAGTCCCCCGCAGAACAAGGAATTTCAAATTCCCATGTATTTGTTATAATATTATCAACTTGAGTAGTGATTGGAATTATTGCCCCAAAGATCTCACATACTCCTGTTGCTCCATTAGTATAATTTAATATGTCTGCTCCAGTATATGTATCATCACATCCAACGGTCAAATCAGGTGGTGGATTAATATATGCTGGATCTGGTGCTGGATCAACAGTTATGTTTTGAGAGTAAGAAATTGGCCTTCCACAATTATCTACAAAACTCCATGTATATATAAGTGAACCTCCACAAAAATCATAGCTACCACTTACTACTGCAGTACTCACACCAGAAATTAGACAAACACCTGTCTCTCCATTGTTATAATTTAACAATGTAGAAACTGTAGATACATTCGCACAGTCAACTGAAATATCAGCTGGTGGATTTATATATTCAGCTGGTGGAGCAGGAGCTACATTTACATTTCTAGAAGTAGTAATCAGTCGTCCACATTCATCTACAAATTCCCAAGTATCAATCAATGTACCTCCACAATAATCAATCGTTCCTGACCTAACTCCAGGAGCATCTCCAGAAATTTCACAATCTCCTGTATCACCATTTGTATAGGATAAGTCATCAGGAGTATCCGTACTTTGTCCACAATCGATATCGATATCTATTGGAATATTATCAAATGCTGCAATCGGTGCAGGATTTACATTTACAGTTTGAGTGAATGAGGTTGTTCGTCCGCAAGCGTCTGTAAACTCCCATACAAACTGAAATGCTCCTCCACAATTATCTGCATCACCGACTTTAGTTGGTGTGATCATATCTTCAATCAAGCAATCTCCACTTTCATTATTAGTTACTACAAGTTCAGGACCTGAATCTGTATTTTCGTTACACTCTATAGTTATACTCGATGGTGGTAAATCTTCTAATTGGGCTTGTGGAGCTGGGTTTACAGTTATCGTTTGAGTTTCAGTTATTTCATTTTCACAATCATCGGTAAATGTCCATGTATAAACAATACTCCCTCCACATTCAGTCACATCGTACTCTTCAGTAGGCATAATATCACCTGCCGTTTCACAAGCATCTGTCCCTCCATTCGTATAACTCAATAGTGGCCCTTCTCCTTCATTTGGTTTTGTTCCACAGTCTACCGTTTCATCAGCAGGAGGATCGATAAAAGTTGGGGGTGCAATAGGCTCAACTGTAACTGTCTGACTATGAGTTATTGTTCGCAGACATTCATCTTCAAACTCCCATGTGTATGTCACTGAATTTCCACATATATCCAAGGTGCCATCGCCTACCGGATCTACCGTGCCTTCTATCAGACATGCACCTGTCCCTCCATTGGTAAAACTTAATATTGCTGGAACAAAAGACTGTAAATCGTCACAATTAATAGTAATACTCCCCGGCGGATCTACAAATGCAGCTTCAGGGATTGGCTCTACCGTCACCGTCTGACTATGCGTTATTGTTCGCAGACATTCATCTTCAAAATCCCATGTGTATGTCACTGAATTTCCACATATATCCAGGGTGCCATCACCCACAGGATCGACCGTGCCTTCTATCAGACATGCTCCTGTTCCTCCATTGGTGTAATTTAAAATCGTAGGTGTGAATGTTTGTAATTCATCACATGTGATCGTTATACTTGATGGTGGGTTTATATAAGCAGCTTCAGGGATTGGCTCTACCGTCACCGTCTGACTATGCGTTATTGTTCGCA
>OJIO01000967.1_pt1 | contig 14485 bp, 13 predicted proteins | sample 1595621 | NCBI WGS metagenome assembly OJIO01 (sample SAMN05416776, study PRJEB24817) | seawater metagenome | isolation source: Sea water | place: Canada:Atlantic | collected 2013-07
TATCCTCTTCGTCGGCAGCGTCAGATGTGTATAAGAGACAGCTATATCTATGGAGGGTAAAAGTCATGGTTGCCAGTAAAATGAAAGCTGTAACTTGATGTAATACTCCCAGCCAAACAGGAACAAACAATACTAAGGTAAGCACACCTAACACAAATTGCACCCCAACTAGAATTAAAAGTAAGTTGACACTCTTTTGTTGTAGTGTGGTGGTTTTATTTTTTCTAGCCTTAAACCATATAAACCCGATAATACCAACAACAATATAGGCTAGGTATCGGTGTATAAATTGCACACCGCTTTTGCCTTCTATAAAGTTTCTCCAAAGTGGTTCTTGTTCTGTGGTTACACTTTGGTGTATAAGCTCTCCGTCATTCATTAGTGGCCAGTGGTTATGAATCCAACCAGCATCTAGACCGGCAACAAAAGCGCCCCAGATGATTTGAATTACTAGTATAACAAGCCCCACTCTAATAAGATTTCTAAACCTGGTGTTTATTTGTTTTTTTGAAGGAAAAATTAAATCTAAAGCCACCCAAAAAGTATACGCAAAGGTCAAAAATGCGGTTGTTAAGTGCATGGCGAGTCTGTAATGGCTTACATCTGGTTTATCCACCAGGCCACTTTTCACCATAAACCAACCCAAAAATCCTTGAAAGCCACCCATAGCTAGCAAAATCAAACATTTTTTGATAGTTGATTTTGTAAGCTGTTTTCTAAGCAAGAAATATACAAATGGAATCACAAAAACCAATCCTATAAAACGGCCTATTACACGGTGTATCCATTCCCAGAAATAAATATCTTTAAACTCATCTATAGTCATGTTATAGTTAAGTTTTTGATATTCTGGGTATTGTTTGTATAAATCGAAAGCTTCATTCCATTGCAAGGCATTTGTTGGAGGAATGGTGCCAGAAATTAATTTGTAATTTGAGATAGACAAGCCAGAATGTGTAAGGCGGGTAATACCTCCTACAATTACCATAATAAAAATAAGTATACATCCCGTTAGGAGCCAGTATATCACCTTTTTGTTGTCTTTCATACCGTTGTTTTTAATCCTAGTTTCGCCCCTTTTTCTAACATAAAAGCTATAGCTGGCTCATACTCATTGGGTATTTCACCCTCCAATATAGCCTCTTTTATAGCCTCTTTGATTTGTCCAATCTCACGGCAGGGAGATAATCCAAAAGTCTTCATAATCTCTTGCCCACTAACTGGAGGCTGAAAATTACGGATGCTATCACGCTTCTCTACCTCTATAATTTTAGCACGTACAATCTTGAAATTATCATGGTATGTTTTAAATTTTGCGGTGTTTTTAGTGGTGATATCTGCCTCACAAAGTGTCATTAAATCTTCTACACTTTCTCCAGCATCAAATATCAAACGCCGCACAGCGCTATCTGTCACATCGCTTGCCAGTACAATTGGTCTTGAGCTCATTAATACCATTTTTTGAACAAACTTCATCTTGTCATTAAGTGGCATTTTGAGTCTTTTAAAGAGTGTAAATACCATTTTGGCTCCAACAAATTCATGGGCATGAAACGTCCAGCCAATTTTTTTATCAAAGCGTTTTGTGGGAGCCTTACCAATATCATGTAATAATGCTGCCCAGCGAAGCCAGAGGTTGTCTGTAGTTTTTGCAATGTTATCTACCACCTCTAGGGTGTGCCAAAAGTTATCTTTATGGCGTTGCCCTTCTTTTTCGTCGATACCTTGCAGAGCCACAAGCTCTGGAAGTATTAAAGGAAGTAGTGTTGTTTTATGCAGTAATGAAAATCCTTTAGAGGGTTTACGGGAGGCTATAATTTTATGTAACTCATCCACAATGCGCTCTTTAGAGATGATGTTTATTCTCTGGGCATTTTTAGTTATTGCCTCCAATGAATCTTCTTCAATAATAAAATCTAATTGTGTAGCAAATCTCAGTGCTCGCATCATTCTAAGTGGATCATCACTGTAGGTAATCTCTGGATCTAAAGGCGTGCGTATTATTTTGGCCTCTATATCTGCAATACCATTAAAGGGGTCTAAAAGCGCTCCAAAATTAGCTTCCCCTAGACTAAGTGCCAATGCATTTATAGTAAAGTCTCTACGGTTTTGATCATCTTGAAGGGTGCCGTTTTCTACAACTGGATTTCTACTGTCTTGTTGGTAGGATTCTTTGCGTGCTCCAACAAACTCTAATTCAATACCATCTGTTTTTAGCATGGCAGTGCCATAGTTTTTAAACACCGTTACCTTTGGCTTGCCAGGCAGCAATTTCGAGACTTCTTTTGCAAGTGCAATTCCTGAGCCAACACACACAATGTCTATGTCTTTTGGATTTCCTCTTTTTAATATATAATCGCGCACAAAACCGCCAATAACATAGGCGTCCAGACCAATGTTTGATGCTGCCCGTGAAACGGTTTTAAAAATAGGATTTTGTAATGCCTTAGAATGTGTAGTTATCCCCACGTAATTGCATATTTATTTGCTTTTACAAAGTTACGTCATAGGGCTTAAAAACCGAAGTGAATTTTCACTATTTACAAAATTATTCTCGTATAATTTTTACTTGTCCATCCATGGTTAATTTAATAATTGCAGATGGGCTATGTGATTTTTTATTTCTTTCAAAATCAACAACATAATCTACACCTTCAAGAATTTCAGGAGAAATTTGCTTAAAAGTCATGGGTGTTTTTTGGCCACTAACATTGGCAGAGGTAGAAATAATAGGTCTTCTAAATTTTCGTACAAGTGTCTTCGCAAAAGTGTCATTTACAACACGAATGGCAAGAGAATTATCTGGGGCGATGATGTTTTGTGAAACTCTAATAGGATCGTCATAGATAATGGTAGTTGGTTTGGCAGCGTATCTTAAAATATCATAAGCAACCTCTGGAATTTCTTCTACAAATTGATTTAACATTTTAAAGTCGTGCACAAGGCAAATCATAGATTTACTATCTTCACGTTGCTTTAGCTTATATATTTTGTCAATTGCCTCTGGATTTGAAGAATCACAGCCGATTCCCCAAACAGTGTCTGTTGGATATAGGATTATCCCTCCTTTTTTAAGCACATTTAGGCAATTATTTATTTCAGTTCGCATACGTCAAGGAGTTATTATATATATGCAAAAGTACTAAATTACTTATTGTTTCTCTCCTGTAAAAATGCTCTTTATTATTAAAATTAGTGCACCTTTAATTATCAATATGTAAATTGTCTTATCTTTGAATTAAATTGTATTTGTAATTGAAAATATCCTTATTAATATCTACTTATAATTGGCCTGAAGCCCTAGATTTGGTTTTGTTAAGTGTCGAAAAATTGACAGTAAAGCCAGATGAACTCTTACTGGCTGACGACGGTTCAACGCTAGAGACTACAAACTTAATTAATGCTTTTAAGAAAAGATCTAGTATCCCTGTTAGTCATGTTTGGCATCAGGACAAGGGTTTTAATAGGTCTGCAATTTTGAATAAGGCCATTGCTCAAAGCACAGCAGATTACATTATACAAACAGATGGAGATTGTATTTTACATCCAAGCTTTGTGAAAGATCATAAGTTTTTAGCAAAAAAAAATAGGTATTTGTTTGGAAGTCGTGTTTCGATTAATGAAAAAGTATCACCAAGATTGTTTTTGGATAAAAAGATTACATTTAACTTTTTCTCATCTGGAGTTAACAAACGTTTAAGAGCCATTAGAATACCATTATTTAGTGTTTTTTTTAAACCAAAGAAAGTCTTGTCTAAGAAAATTAGAGGTTGTAATATTTCTTATTGGAAAAAGGATTTTATAAGTGTTAATGGCTATAATGAAGACATGACAGGGTGGGGCAGAGAAGATTCTGAGCTTATTACTCGAATGATTAACAAGGGGTGTATCGGTAAGCGAGTTCGTTATTGTGGATTAATTTATCATATTTGGCATCCACCAGCTTCCAAAACTAGTTTCAATAAAAACGATCAAATTCAGAAAGATGCTACCATAAACAAGACCATTCGATGTGAAAATGGTATTGATAAATATTTATGAATCTTTTAGAGCATTTAAATATGTATTGATGGCTTTTGTTGCTCTTTGGGTGGCTGTTGAACCATTTTCTGAATAAATATTTTCTTCTTTTATCTGTTCTTGAATTGGTTTGTATTTCTTGAAATTTAATTCAGTGTTTTGAAGCGCTTTTTCTAGTGTTTTACTAGTATTGATAACTTCACCGCATTGCCAAAATCTATAATGACTGTCTTTGTTGTAGTTGATCTTTTCAGAATTAATAAAAATACAAGGTCTAGGGGTTATAATAAATTCATATACTTGGCTAGAAACATCTCCTAAATAAATAGTTGCCTGTTGGGTATAAGTCATGTTTACACTTTGTGTACTTCCTAAATCCAAATGTATGTTTTTGGCCTCAAAATATGTTGCAGGAATTTCTCGCTTTTTTTCCATGCCTTTTTCTGCAAATAAATTAATATGTGGAGCAAAAATTAGGTTGTAATCTGGGTTGTTGTAAAAAAACGCTAAGATGTCTAACCCATGATCATGCCACGAGGAAAAAGGGGGCATAAAATGAGGATTGTATAAAACTATTGGATTATCATTAGTAAAATAATTTTTTCTTATTTGGTTTTTGACAGCATCTATTTTCGGATACCCACATAAAATATTTTGCTTACTTAGTAAGTCCCTCTTTTTTAATTGATTGTAAAAAAAGTGGCCAGTAACTAGATGTAAATCAAAGTATGTTAAATCTTTTTTAAATGCATAAGCACGTCCTGCAAGACCGTGAGCAAAATAAATAAAAATTGGTTTTTTTTCACTTTTCCGACTCTTGTACAGTGTGTGTTGTATGAAATCTGTAAAAACCAAAGCATCAAAGCAAGAAAGGAGATAGTTCTTGTTTTTTTTCATCCAAAATGCTTTTCTAGGAAAATCTCTATTTTTTAATTTATCTGTAAAAGCTCTAAAAGCTTTGGTTTTAAGCTCCTCTAGAATTACATCTTCTCCATTTAATCTTTTAAGTGAATCTCTAAGGTAGGTGTGTTTGGAGGGAAATGTTAGAATACTCACTTTATTTGTTTTTGCTAGTTCAATAGCTGTGGTAATAAAATGATCTATGTGGTGAATTTCATCAAGAAAAATAAATCCAATTTTTTGATTTTGTACGCTGCTTTGCGAATTTGAATTATTGGTCATAATGCTTTTTAAAGGTAGAAATTATGTTTGCTAAAATCCAAAAATAGATACTTCAGACTGCAAACTACAAGAAATACCTGTTCCATATTTATTTAATATTTCGATATAATAACCATAGATTCACATATCTTTTAAAGACAGAGAACGCGCTGGTATAGGCCAATATAAAACCCCTTTTTCCGTCAAGAATACCTAATTTAAAAAAATATTGATTTATAAACCGATACCAAGGCCTAAAAAAGAAATGATACCCTTTTGGTTTGATCCCTTTGTTATATAACATTTTTGCCTTTAAAGCGCTGTAGTGATGCATTTTAGCGGTATAATTATCAAAGGTAGTATAGGTGTAGTGCGGTAGTTTGTTTTTTAATGTTGCGGTTATACCGCTTGTTTGCAGTACCTCATGTACAAGATTGTCATTATAGACGCAGTAATTTTTGTTAAAAAGCCGAATCACATTGTCATTTTGCAGGCCGCTAAATCTAATTTGTTTGCCCATAAAATGAAACTCTCTGTTTACATAATATGCTATCGCTTTAGGATCTTTAAGTGTGTTTAGAATTTCTTGTGATAGTTGTTTTGTAATTTTTTCATCAGGATCAAAAAAGACAATCCAGTCATGGGTAGCTTTGCTGATTGCTACGTTTTTTTGAGTAGAAAAATCATCAAAGGTTCTTTGAAACACCTTTACTTTTTCATGTTCCTTGGCGATGGCCAGTGTTTTATCTGTACTGTAAGAATCTAAAATAATGATTTCATCTGCAAACCAAAGACTGTCTAAAAAAGCGGGGAGGGCCTTCTCTTCATTTAGGGTAATGATAACCGCAGAAATTTTTGTTTGGTTTTTCAATGTAGCAATATTGTTTGGGTAAAAATACTCATTTTACAGCTATAAAATAAAGCCTCTATAGCCAGTGTTTTATCGGTAAGCTACTCCATGGATTTATGTAGCAGATGTAGCTTAACATACCTTTGAAAAACCCCATAAGCATTAACCCCAGCAACCGTTAGCCCAGGAACCCCATCTTTATAGCCTCCTTTTATGATGTATGATTTAAAAAACCGAAACAATGGTTTAAACCAAAAGTGCATCCAAGTGGCTCTTTTGCCTTTAGCATATTGTTGTTTGGCTTGAAACCAGGCATAGCTTTCTTTTTTTGTGATGTAGCTGTGTAAATTTTTGTAGGTGTAATGCAACATCTTGTTTTTGAGCCTGCCCACAGAGCCGTTACATAGTAGTTTTTCATGCACTTCTCCTATAAAGTGAGCTCCTTCACGCTTTACTAAACGCAGCACATCATCACTGTGGCTGTATAGAAAACGATTCATGTAAAAATGAGGAAAGTTTATCTTATACCCTGAGTGTACTGGGTTTTGTATGGTTTCTTTAATTTCTTTTTCTAAGGATTGGGTGACGCGCTCATCTGCATCCAAAAATAAAACCCATTGGCCTTTTGCATGTTTTAATGCTTCATTTTTTTGATTACTGAAATTATCAAACTCTCTAGAGAGAACTTTGCTTACATGGGGTGTTGCTAGGGTAAGTGTTGCATCTTCACTAAAAGAGTCTATAAGTATAATCTCATCTGCAAATGCAACACTTTTTAATGCATCCTCAATGTAGCCCGCTTCATTGAAAGTGGGTATGATAACAGTTAATGTGGGCGTTTTATGCATTGTAAACAAAGGTACTAAAATTAGCCTTTAGAGACCTTGGCTTTTAAATAATTCAAATACCTAAGGATAATCCTGGTGTTTATAAATGTGGCGGGTAGCCCTTTGTGTATCGTCCTATTTTACTTAAAAATTATAGGAGTTGTCTGATCGCTAAGATTTTTAGAACCAAACACAAAATCTAGTATATTTGCACTAATGAAAACAATAGACACCTCTATTATTATTAGCACTTATAATAACACTCAATGGCTAGAGAAAGTACTCTATGGCTATAACAATCAAACTTACAGATTGTTTGAGATTGTTATTGCCGATGATGGTTCTGGACCCCAAACAAAAGCCCTTTTAGAGCGTCTACAAAAAGAGGTTTTTTACCCTATAATACATGTTTGGCATGAAGATAATGGATTTCAAAAATCTGAGATTTTAAATAAAGCAGTTAAAAAGTGTTCTACAGCCTATACCATTATGAGTGATGGTGATTGCATCCCAAGAAAAGACTTTGTAGAACAACACGTAAAATACAGAGAAGAAGGTTGTTTCTTATCTGGTGGGTACTTTATGTTACCTATGGATATTTCACAAAGTATTGATAAAGAAGATATTTATGCGGGTCGCTGCTTTGATTTAAAATGGCTAAAAGAGAAAGGTTTGCAAACCTCTTTTAAAAACAGTAAGCTTACTGCAAAGCCTATAACTGCCTCTATTTTGAATTTAATAACTCCAACTAATGCTAGTTGGAATGGACACAATGCCTCTGGCTGGACAAAAGATATAATTGCTGTAAATGGCCTAAATGAGCAAATGCAATACGGAGGGCAAGACAGAGAACTAGGAGAACGCTTGTTTAACTCTGGCATTAAGAGCAAACAAATACGCTATAATGCAATTGTAGTGCATCTTGACCATCCAAGGGGATATAAAAATGAAGTTTCCATAAAGAAAAACCAAACTATTCGGAGAGAAACCCGTGAGTTACAAAAAAAATGGACCACTCATGGTATTATAAAAGATGCCCATATAAAAGCTCCCGTATCTATTATACTAAGTACCTATAACCAACCTTTATGGTTAGAGAAATCATTGTGGGGTTATGAGCAACAAGATATTAAGGATTTTGAAATTGTAATTGCAGATGATGGATCAACACAAGAAACGACGGATGTAATTAAACGATTTCAAAAAGAGTCTTCTTTGCGCATAAAACATGTATGGCAAGAGGATGACGGTTTTCAAAAAACAAAAATTTTAAACAAAGCCATACTCGCCAGTGAGGGTGATTACCTTATTTTTAGTGATGGAGATTGTATTGCTAGGAAAGATTTTGTGTTTAAACATTTAAAATACAGAAGACCAAAGCATTTCTTATCTGGAGGCTATTATAAACTGTCTCAAAGTATTAGTGATGCCGTTTCTAAAGAAAATATAGTTTCTCAATCTTGTTTTGATGCAGCTTGGTTATTAGAAAATGGGCAGCCTAAAAACTTCAAAATAAATAAACTAACCTCTCATGGTACCAAAGAAGTAATGCTCAATACTTTTACTACCACAACACCAACCTGGGACGGCAACAACGCCTCTGGCTGGCGTGAAGACATACTTGCTGTAAATGGCTTTGATGCTAGAATGCAATATGGGGGAGAGGATAGAGAACTTGGGGAGCGTTTAACAAATTATGGTGTACAAGGTATCCAGATACGTTATAGCGCCGTGGCAGTTCACCTAGAGCATGCTCGCGGGTATGTTACCCAAGATATGATTGAGAAAAATAAAACCATTCGGGCACACACTCGTAAACAAAACATTGTATGGACACCTTATGGTATAAACCCTAAAGAGGTTGCAGGAGATTCTAAAAGTGTTATTGGTTAAGGTGTTTTTGTAAAAAAGGATTAAGTTTTTTAAGTATCATCTCAGGGGTAAGTTTATGATACAATGCGTCTGGGTTTTTTTCTATTTTTCTAGTTTCTTCTTGGGTAAAGGTTTTAAATAAATCTGGTTGCTCCTCTAGTAAATGTATAGAATCATGAGCCTCTCCATCTTCAAAGCTACACCAGCTTTCTTTATTGATATAAGGAGAGTATATCGTAAAAGTTGGAACGTTTAATGCTTTGGTAATATGCACACTTCCTCCTTCATTGGCAACTAGTATATCACAGGTGTTCATAAGGCAAATAAAGCCTCTTATAGAGTCTTCATAGATATCCATGTTTATGTATTGCTTGTCTGCGCACATTTCATAGATTTTTAGCGCTTGCTGTTTTTGATGTGGCGCATAATTAAATAAAATAGTAGCCTTATAGGTTGTTGTAATAAAATCTATAAGGGCAACAATGTAAGGGTACGGCATTGATTTTTGTGGAGTACTTCCCAACACCCCTAGCATAATTACAGGTTTTTTTAGCGCATGGGTGGGAGCATATTGTTTTTCTTTTTCTGTTAAAAAAATCTTTGGCTCATAATCTGGATTAGATAAATCAAACACAGAAGTAATCATGTTTATTTTATCTTCAATGGCTTTTCCGCAATTTTTAGAACGCTGTTCTAAATAACTAATAGGGTGGGTGTAAAAAGGTAGTTTTAGTTTTTTATGAGCTCGTTTTTGTCCTATTCTATATGGGGCTTTGGAGTATAAACAAATAAGTCTGCTTTGTAATTTAGAGTAGGGGTCAAAAATAATAGCATACTTTTGAGCTCTAATATAGCGCATCATTTTAAATAGTTCAAGTGGTTTTTTTAACACCTTTTCTTGAACCGAAATAACACGATCTATATTTGGGTTATTCTCTAAAACACCCACTGTGTAGTCATACACAAAATAGGTGACATGACTTTTTGGAAATACCTTTTTAATGTTATTTGCAATCACTGAGCTTATCAGTACATCGCCAATTCGTTTATTTTGTATTACCAGTATTTGTTTGAGTTCCATTATCTTCGCAAAATACCTTTTTTTTAAATGTATTTAAAATTTATTAATGTCATTAACCCTCACTACACATCCTAATTTTGTAAGCTCAGAAAAAGCCATTGCAGATTTTCTTGCAGATTTTGAGCATGCAGGTGAGTATCTCACCAAAGGAGATAGAAATGTCATTAAAAAAGCAACTATAGATGGGGTTACTATAACCATTAAAAAATTTAAGACACCAAATTTTTTTCAGTCTCTTGTGTATAGATACCTAAGACAAAGCAAAGCAAAACGTTCTTTTAAATATGCAATAAAACTTATAGAATCTGGTATTAACACTCCGTTTCCTGTAGCCTTTGCAGAGCGTTTTAATGGCGGTCTTAAAGAAAGCTATTACCTATGTGAGTTTGTGGAGTATGATATAGATTTTAGAGTCTTAAATCATACACCGCTTTATCCCAATAGAGATGAGATTTTAACTCAATTTGCAAGTTTCACTTTTAAGCTGCACGAAAACAACATTAATTTTCTAGATCATTCTCCAGGAAATACGTTGATTAAAATTTCAGAAAACAACACCTACGATTTTTATTTAATAGATTTAAATAGAATGCGTTTTGAAACCATGTCTTTAAAAAAGCGGATGCATAATTTTAGGCGTATGTGGTTGTCAAAAAAAATGGTGCGTATTATGGCCGCCCAGTATGCAATATTATACAATGTGCCTTTTACTATAGTTCACGGGCTTATGTTGTCTTACAGTAAAGAGTTTCAAGGCAAGGCAAACAAGAGAAAACTTCGCAAAGCCAAGCGAAAGTCTTAAAAGGATTGCTACAAATCACGACGTTTTAAAATAAGGTAAGACCAATACACAAATAGGGTGGTCCACACTAGGCAAATAAGCGCCGAGTGCCAAGGAACATCGTATGATTTATCAAAACTTTCTCCTACTTGACTGGCCAGGGTTTGAACTGCGCCCAACCTAGTAAAAGGCTCTGCAATAAGGTCTGACATGGCATTAAGGGGTAATAGATTATATACATTGTCTATAAGGTTAATGTCTTTTTTGTTTTTCAAATAGCTGAAAACTATAAATATAAAGCCCTCAAAAACCTGCCACACTCCCAAAAAACCCAGTGCAAATGCAGATCTTTTTATCCAGATACCTAAAAACATACACATACTAAAAAAGGTAGTTAACTTTATAAAATACCCAAGCATGTATTGCATGTCGGTAAAGACAATACTTATTTCTGTAAAGTCGCTAAACACCATGCCCAGTGTAAGTGTTACTACAAACAAAACCACAGAAGATATCACAGAAAAAAGCAATACTGCTAAAAATTTTGACAGTATAAACTCTTTTTTACTAAACCCATCAATAAGGTTTTGTTTAAGGGTGTTGTAACTGTATTCGTTTGCAACAATAGAGACAATAACAATGGCAAAGAATATTTTAAGCCAAGACGCCATAAAGACATTAAAGTGCCAAATAAAAGGGAAGTTAAAAATTCCTTGGTCTGCAATTCTAAAGTTTATACCAGCAAAGTCAAATTCATAAGAGGCAATTAGAGAGATACCTAGAATAAGGGAACAATACACAATGGTAATGACCTTTGCTGCTTTGTTGCGTTTTATTTTATCGAGTTCTATAGAGAGTAATCTAAGCATGTGTTTCTAGTTGTTGGTTTGTGCTGGGTTTTGGGTCAAGGCTAAGAATTTCTCTTCTAGAGATTCTTTTCTTTGCACAAGGTGAGATAGGGTGATTCCTTTTTCAAACAAAAAGGCATTGAGTTTTGCGGCGTCCATTTCTTGTGTAAGATTGGCTACTAGATAGGCTGCATCTTGTTTGATGTTCTCAAAAGAGGTGCTTTCTTCCAGTACTTTTTTAAGTCCTAGCATGTCGCTGCATTGCAGGGTAACAAAACCAAAACTTGCATTCATTTGTTCAACTCTACCCACATACAGGCTTTTTCCTTTGCTAAGTACCACCACATGAGTACATACTTTCTCGACCTCATCTAAAAGATGAGATGCCAATAAAATGGTAGTGCCCTGTGATGCGATTTTTTGGATAATTCCCCTAATTTGATGAATCCCTTGAGGGTCAAGACCGTTTGTAGGTTCATCTAGTATTAGAATTTCAGGAGTGTTTAACAGCGCAGATGCAATGGCAAGACGTTGTTTCATACCCAGTGAAAAACCTTTAAAGGTATCATCTTGACGCTCTAGTAGCCCAACGGTGTCTAATGTTTTTTGAACCTGGGTTGTGGCCACCCCTTTAATTTTGCAAACCAGCTCAAGGTTTTGTTTGGCGCTCATATAAGGGTAGAAATTTGGCCGCTCTATAATAGCACCTACTTTTTTTAAGGCATTATGTGTAGATACATCGCCTCCAAACCAAGAAAAATTTCCAGAGGTTTTATTTACTACGTTTAATACAATGCCCAAAGTGGTAGATTTTCCGCTGCCGTTGGGGCCTAAAATGCCATATACATTCCCTTTTTCTATAGAGAAAGAAAGATTGTCTACCGCAGTAAGTCTACCAAATTTTTTGGTCAGGTTTTCAATAGTAAGAATTGTTTCCAAAAGCAAATATGTATTAGTTAGCCATCTATTTGACGAGTTAGCTTGTTTATTGTTACATTTATTAAAAGATAATAAAGACTATCAATTGTTGTGAGTTTAGTACTATAATTTAATCTTTGTGTTAATACAGTGTTTATGAAAAAAGTTGTTTTAATTACAGGAGGGTCTTCAGGAATAGGAAAGGCCATTGGAGAATACTTACTAGCAAAGGATTACAAGGTTTACGGAACATCTAGAAACCCAGATCGCTTTAAGACAGACTTTCCTTTCCCATTATTACAACTAGATGTAACCAACATACAGAGTATTAAAGCCTGTGTTGCATTATTACTTAAAAAAGAGGCAACACTAGATGTATTGATTAATAATGCTGGAGTTGGAATTACTGGCCCTTTGGAAGAAACACCAATAGAAGAGATCCAAAAGGCATTCGCAACAAATTTGTATGGACCCATACAAATAACCAATGAGGTATTGCCCTCTATGCGAAATCAAAAGAGTGGCCATATTATAAATATTACTTCTATTGCAGGGTATATGGGCTTGCCCTATAGAGGCATTTATAGTGCAACCAAAGCAGCTCTAGAGATTACTACAGAAGCCTACAGAATGGAATTAATGCAATTTGGCATACAGATGGCTAATGTAGCCCCTGGAGATTTTGCTACCAATATTGCTGCAGGAAGATACCATGCTCCTGTAAGAGAACTCTCTCCCTATAGAAAAGCATACGGAGCTACTTTAAAAATGATGGATGCAGATGTGGATAGTGGTCAAAATCCAATACAAATGGCGGAGGCTGTTTATCATATCATCAACAAAAAAACACCCAAAGTTAGATACAAAGTGGGTGCTTTTTTACAGAAATTTTCTATTGTTTTAAAGAAGGTGTTGCCTTCAAAAATGTATGAGAAAATACTAATGAATCATTACAAACTCTAAAGGTATTTTTTTGCCATAGCTTGTTGTTTGGAAATTGCCTGGCCAAACTCTGTTTTCATTCGATTTACCAATTCCTTTATAGGCATTGTGTCTTCAATGGCAGTTACTCCTTGACCTGCAGACCAAATTGTCTTCCATGCTTTGGCCTCTGTATCCATTTCTTTTCCGAAATCTATTTTGCCTTTGCTTTCTATTTGTTCTTGAGTAATCCCAGCATTTTCTAAACTCTTACTTAAAAAGTTTGCACTCACACCACTAATAGCAGCTGTGTAGGTAACATCTTTTGTTTGAGAGTCAATAATCATGTCTCTATATTCTTTATTAGCGCTGCTTTCTTTAGTGTTTATAAAGCGAGTACCCATGTAGGCTAAATCTGCTCCCATTTGCATTGCACTGGCTATATCTTGCCCTGTGCTTAATGCTCCAGATAAAAGAACAAAACCATCAAAAATCTTTTTAATTTCATTTATAAATGGCACTGGATGAAGAGTTCCTGCATGTCCTCCAGCGCCTGCGCATACTAAAATTAAACCATCAACACCAGCCTCAATAGCCTTCTCTGCATGACGCCTTTTAATAACATCGTGAAAAACCAAACCACCATAACTGTGTACGGCATCAACCACAAGACTAATTGCCCCTAAAGAGGTTATAATTAATGGTACTTTGTGTTTTACACATACTTGCATGTCTGGCTCTACTCTTGGGTTAGTGAAATGCACAATAAGATTTACACCAAAAGGAGCTGCTTTTTTCCCTGTTTCTTTTTCCCAGGCTTCTAGCTCTGTTTTTATTTGTACCACCCACTGCTCGAAACCCTCGGTTGTGCGTTGATTTAATGCCGGAAAAGTACCTACGATACCATTTTTACATGCTTCAATGACAAGTTCTGGTCCTGATATTAAAAACATAGGAGCGGCAACTAAAGGCAGGCTAAGGTTTTGTGTGAATTTATTTTTGTCCATAGAGATGTATGCTTTTATTACAATTTTTTTTAAACACTAATTTAATTAATGTGGGTCTTTTTCTTTTTTTCAAACAACTTGGTTATTCTTCCTGCAAAAGTATCAAGGTCAAAAACCCCTTGATCTGTGGTTGCTCTGTAGGTTCTGTCTCTTATACACATCTCCGAGCCCACGAGACCGGCAGAAATCTCGTATGCCG
>OJIO01000970.1_pt1 | contig 14473 bp, 10 predicted proteins | sample 1595621 | NCBI WGS metagenome assembly OJIO01 (sample SAMN05416776, study PRJEB24817) | seawater metagenome | isolation source: Sea water | place: Canada:Atlantic | collected 2013-07
CACTATCCTCTTCGTCGGCAGCGTCAGATGTGTATAAGAGACAGAACAATATGATACCAAGCGGAATAATCCCTAAATACAGCAGTAGTCCCTAAATTAGACTCATAACCACCACCTGAAACTTGATGTTGGAAGTTTATGGTGTCAGTGCCACTAAACAGTATTTGCGTCCAATTAGCCGAATCCACACCTGCCTGAAAAAATACCACCGAGTCTTCTGTTCGCTTCAACCAAACCGAATAAGTCCAAGTCTTACGATTACCAGCCGAAGAAGGTGTGCGGTTTAGAAATGCGCTGTCGCCGTCGTTAAACAGAAGTGATTGTTCAATGAGATAAGCATCTGCTGCCGCTGATATAAATCCTGAATTTGAACCTGGAATCATTTAACTTGCTTCCTTAAACATACCAATAATTAAGATACAGCTTGTACAGCAGCAACAGTAATGTTATTAGCTGAAGTTACATAATACGAAAGAACGTCGGTTGCGCTTGCAGTAATAACAGGAGCAGTACCACCAGCAAAATCCCAATCAGCGCCCCAAGAAACAGTATGAGATCCACCGTTAGTAATTGTAATAATACCAGACTGACCAGCAACTTGATTTGTTGGATTGTTAATTGTGATACTACCAGCCAATGTCATACTAAACATATTTCCAAGAGAAAAGTCTTGACGGAAAGCAGTGTTTGCAATCAAAGAACCATGAGCAATAACTGTTCCTCTTTGTGCTTTGCTAAATGATTGAGCGACATCTGTTTTTGCTGTGTCAGTATCGAATGCTTGAATATTGGTGCCAATTAATGCACCAGTACCAAGTTTAGCAACTGTTATCGCTGAATTGGCAATGTCTGCAGAAGTAATAGAAAACGGTACTACTACAGGGGTTCCAATGTAAGGCATTTAGTTACTCCCTGTTAAGATTGGTCAAGAACTGACATCACGGCATCAATTGAAGAAGCAGTGTTTGCAGAAACTTTAATTGAGTCTCCAACTGTAAGAACAATTTTTTGATCACCACCAATTGGAACAAGGGCGCTGCCAGCAGGTAAAGGAGCGCTCTTGATAATGTGAGTGTCGTTAGAAGCATCGTTATAGGTTACTGTAACGCTTACAGCGGAAGCTGTAATATTTGATACTGTAAGACCAATACATGTTTCAGTGTGACCAGCAGCAACAGTGTGACCTCCAACCGCAGTTAGTGAATTACCAACAGCACGAGATGAAAATGTTTCGAATACGTTTGCCATATTATTATCCTAATGCAATTGCGAAAGCGAGAGCGTCATCTGTAGAGCCAGGAGCAGCTCCATTAATAAGCAATGTTCCGTTAATATTTGTGTTTGAAGTAATTAAAAGAGTTCCACCAGCAACATTCGTATTTGCACTATTCAATGCAGCTGCTCCTGATGAACCATTTATTGTTAGACTACCTGCAGTAGCCAACCCTGTTGATGTGACAGTGCCACCAGTTACAGTGTTCGATGCGTTGATAGTGTTTGGATTTGGATTAACTTCAAAGAGTTTTGTAAATCCTGAGTTCGAGCGAACTCTCCACGTATCAAACGTATCTGTTAACGCTACGTTGGCTACTTTATTACTCATAGTTATCTACCCTTTTGTAAAGAAATAAAGTTCATTAACAATTCTTTCATTTCCATGAGTTCTTGTTTCATACTATTTATATCATATGAAACCTCGTTATGACATTTCTTTAAGTTATTAATTTCGTTCATCATGGTTAAGTTATTTTTCCGCTTTTCTTTGTATGCATACAATGCTCTATTGTCAACAGAAAGAACAGCGCTATTAGTGCTATCTTTTTCAAATCCATCCACGTCTTTTATTTTTTGTAATTGCATTTACTATATTACCTTAGATTTGAAGAGCTATAGCACGGAAATCTTTTATTCTTGGAACTATAGATGGGCTTGTTGATAAGAGAACAGCTTTGATTTTAAAGTATTTAAATCCTGTATATGTCACACCAGCAGATGTAGTATATTGAACTTCACCGCCTGCACCAGTTAAGGAGGCTGTTGGAATACCATATTCAAACTCTCTGAAATCATCTCTGTTTTCTGAATCAGAAACGACTGTTGAAGAAGTCGTTTGCGTCATTTCTAACCACGTTCTATCATCAATTGATTCGCCATCTTCGCCGTTTAATAATTTCACATATAGTTTGATATTAGCAGTCGATGGTTTGTACCCAGTAATAAAGACTTTAAGATCCTCAGCATCTTGACCTTCGGCAAGTGTTACTGTTCTTTGAACATAACGAGCGATAGCACTACCATTATTTGCAGTATCTTCATTTGTGTCATCATTATTTATCAGGTTTTCTATAGTGAAGATTGCTGTACGATCATTGTCAATCGCAGGAGAATGCCTTACATTCAAACCATTTGTGAGTGATGCAGTAAACTGAGCAGACTTAGCACTTGATAGATTTGCAATTTCATTTGTACGACTTAATACAAATTTGCGATTGTCATATGCAGTATCTGTATTAATATTTACTTTTCTAAACGTTGTATCAAGCGCACTAGCAGATGTTGCCAGTTTAGCAGTTAAAGCAGCAGTTGTATCTTGAAGTTCAAGTTTACTCAAGAATGCATTAAACGTATCAATTGATAAATTATCAACACTTGCAATACGAGCATCAAGACCGCTTATTTGACCACGGATATATGTATTTGCAACAAACGATCCACTTGGTGCTGATAGATGAACCATTGTATTTGCTTGTGTCGTTGCATCAAAGAAATATACTTTACCAGTAGATGTTGCTTGACTGCTAACCGTTGCAGTATTAGAACCAACAATACCAGCTTTATAAAGTGTGACTGTTTCTGTATTTGTAAACTTAGAAGCAGTTGTAACTTCTTTTAATCGAATTGCTGTTCCACTAACATTTGTTACTGTACCATTCGCGCTTGATGTTCCCCCGACGAGTGTATCACCAGCAGCAATGCCTCCTGGAGCAGCAGATAGTGTTAATGTTGTTTCACCATTTACTTGTTCACCAACACGGTTGAATAAATCAGAAGTATCCTTTGTGTCAATTGTCAAATATTCTTTATCATTGTTTTTAAATATAGCACTACCAGTTTGACTCGTTCTAAAGTTAGCAAAATACATTTTGAACTTTAGGTCTTCTTCTTGAATTGATGTCCATGTGCGGTCATTTGCAGAAGCGAACATTACACCAGCAGCTGGCTGCGACGTGACACGATTACCACTAACCAAATCTGTTTCACCAAGACGAGCAGTCCAGACAGTTACATTTGGATTACCATCAGCTGGTTTTATAACGATAGCATAATCTACATTGTTGAGTAGATATACAGGTGTTTCAAATATAATAGGCGTAGCACTAGTGGCATCAGAAGATATGTTAATATCAGAAGCAGGGATAGATACCGTGCTAAACGGAACAACTCTATATGTTACATACGCTGTTGATGGATCGCATTCCCGTATTTCAATAACTACTGGCTGTGTTGCGTCTTTTGAAGCAAAGAACAAGTCAAGTTTTGATAAAAACGCTCCAGGAATATTTGAATCAATTCCGTCAGAAACTCTGAATGTTTGTGCAATTGGATCCTCACCAGCCCCACCAGTGTCCTCAACGTTAATACGTCTTGCTGATATATCTACTCTGTCTTCAGCTACAGATTGTGTTGAAACATCAACGTCTCTTGTTGATATAATAGTACCCTGAGTAAGTACATCAAGACCACCAGCACTATATCTTGCTTCAGCTGCGGTTGTTACCCCACCTAAAGAACTACTATTTGTTATACTATCTGTAAGTCTAAATTTAAGATTACCAACAGGGAATCTAATTTGATTATTATTTGGAATTCTAAAGTTACCATATAGAACACCATTAGCGTCAGTAATAAGAGCGCTGCCCTCCGAAGCTGTGTTAGCAAAAGATGTGTTTGCTGGAGCAACATACGAGTTAACATTTTCTGAGTCGAAGAATGCGTATACTCTAGTATTTGGCTTCATGCCTTCTGCTGTAAAGTTTATAACGCGAGAGCGCATGAATGGAATTAACGAAACATCTTGTACAGAATCACCAAGATTTGTTTGTTGGATTGAACCAGCACTTGATACAAGTTGTGAACCAGTTCTTTGTGAAACTGATGTGACGAAGTCTCGGCTTACTGAAGTGCTGGTTGTACCCCAACCACCCCAATTAATACCAGAGTGGTTTGCAACTTCTTGAATTGCATCAGAAAGGAAACCAAAATCAACATTTACAGAAGGAGCAACGACCGTATCTTTCCAATAATCAGTGTTTGGTGATAACGTAAGCGAACCTTTATAACTGTAAAATAAGCCAGTAATATTTCTTGTATCTGTAGCGAATGGTTGATCAATAGTAGCATCATGCGTCCATGGAAGCATAATAAGTTTACCATCTGCTGATTTTGAAATCGCAGATACAGGAGAAGTAGCAGAAGATGTGCCACCAACAACATTAGCAGTAGTATCGAATGTTCCGAGTACTTGATCTAGATAAAGTTTTGTTCCAACTTGATACACAAGTTTACCAGAAGCAGCGCCCTGTGTTACAGTTTCACCTATTGTATATGCTGCAGATGATGAGGAAATAGTAACAGTTGTATCTTTAGAAGAAGCGGATACATTTGATGAATCAGCACTGATAAAGTTTAGCTGAACATCATTTAAGTTAAACGATGGGCGAAGTTCTTTATTTGGTTTATCAATTGCAACTTTAAATCCTTCGTCATAGAAATCAGAAGAACTAAAATCAACAAACTGATCAACAATAATACCATTTTTAAATCTATCAGCACCTGTACCATCAGAAAGGAATAACGACTTCGTATCTGACTCAAGTAATGAAAGAGAGGTGTAATATTCAAGGTTGTCGATACGTTGCTCAAGACCTTGAATATCTCTCATTGTGAAGCGACGAGTACGAACTGGATCAATTTTAATTGACAAATCATCACGCCCAGCAGGAGAAGTAGCAGTACTAATACGTTTTGCATTTTCTTGTGGTAATGAAGGATATGGTTTTACATTTACTATAGCAATTGTCATAGCATCAGATGGAGCTTGAGGTGTTTGAGGATTTAAATCTGGCACACCTTTCACAACTCTAAAACTGCCTTCTTCTGTAATAGCAATTCTATCTTTACGAGGTAGATAGTAATCGAAGTCAGTTGTAAATGATTCGTTAGGAGCCATAAACCTCAAACCACCACTTGGCTCAACAATTGATGTTGAAGTAGCAGGAGTTGCTGGGCTTGGTAATGAAGTTGTCGGAGCACAAGTATTCGCAATTAATGGGCGAATATCAATTTGATCTCTTAGGTCATAACGGAGACCAGTTGTCGGCGACGTATAAACAGGAATCTCACCAGTTGTAATAGCGTTTGTGTTTGCAGCACCGTTTACATCATCGATAGGATAAGAGTCTACCGAGAAGTAACCAACACCCTGAGATGTATCGTGCGTGAAGTAATCAAACTTAACAAGATAGACATTACCGTTTGATACCGTATGTGAAGCAGTTTGTTTTAATTTTAATTTAGAATGATCGTAATAGTTATCTTTCATTCCTGTACCAAGATCAAACTGATCTGTTACATCTGTGCCTTCAGTAAGGCTAGTAAATACAGTGTTGCCTGTTTTTACTCGAACTTCTTTAAGTTTAAAGCCATCACTAATACCAAGATTCCATGGACCAGATGTCGTACCAGAACCTGAAACATTAACTTGTACCAGTCGATCTTTATTGATTACTTTTGCTTTTTCTCTACCGTCAACCTTTTTAAGTTCAATAGTAGCAGAGGCAGCGACCGTAGAATTCAATGTTTCTTGAATGTCAAACGTCGCGCTTGTTGTAGAGTTAATTGTAACTGAACGAGCAGCGGCATCACCACCGACACCATTAAGACTAATAACTTGCCCTTGCTTGAAGTTTTTAAACAACGTTGCACCACTGATAGCAGCACCTTCTCCAGAACCATGAACTTTAACGCTCGTGGCACCTACAATTGACGAGACAACATATGTGTTTGCTTCACCTTGTAGTTTGAGAACATCACCAATATTGTATTTGGTAGTTGCGCTTGTAAGACCAGTGATTGTATTTGCACCAGCGGCACGAGCAGCTGTTGTTTCAAGTGTCGAAGCAGTGTTTGCTGCAGCTTCTAACGTAATAGTAAAGTTCTCACGTTCTTGAGTGTTATTAAGAGGACCAGTCGAGAAAGGATACTGTTCGTCAGAAGCAGTTGTAATCGTGACTTGACCTGCAGCAGAAATTGTAATAGGGAACTCTCTGAGGAAACGGAATTCGTTATCAATACTACCACCAGTGTCTTTTAATGTTTTAATATTTGAAGCTGGAATATTGAAGATTGAGCGATTAAACTCGGTTTCTTTAACAGTCGCTGTATTTGCAACAAGTACTGTATCAGCAATACCATCAGTAGTTCCATCATCATAGAATACAGAGCGAACATTACTGAAGTTATTTGCTGTCATATTAATGTCATACAAATACATATTGTACTTGCCAGCACTATCGCCTTTTGTTCCACTGTTATATTGTACAGCACGAACACGAGCTTCACCAATTTTTGTACCACGAGTACTTGGAAGAATAGCAGTGAAAGAGTTATTAGAAATAGCATTTATTGCTGTGTTGTATAATTCAACTTTATCTTGACCATTAATATCCCACGTACCAACCAATTCATCTACTTCAACATAGTTGCCGTAGTTAGCAGGAATAGAAATATTTTCTGGCGAGTTGACATCAGTACCTTTATCAATCGCAACATGTCTTGTTACGAGATTTTCTACTTCGAATCCACGAATATATGCTTTGCCTGGAGACACATCAATCGAAAGTTTATTTACATCACCACCATTTGCAGATGTGTATACACCACCATTGTTAGCAGAGTTAAGATGTTCACGAGTTCGTGCGGTTAGACCATTAACGATATAATTGCCAGACTCATCATATGTACGACGAGCAATATAATCATTGATAACAGAATAAGTAGGTTTGTCTGCTTTGTATTCTGGATGACCGTTTTTAATACGAATGCGCTCAACAAAGTTCGTATCGTTATTTGCTGTCAATGATAGTGTGGTAACAGTAGCAGCTAGTTTGAAACGATCTGAACCAGGAGCAGCATAGTTATATGAACCCTGTGCTGGGTCAAGAAGTGTAGTATCAGAAGCAGATGTTACAATTGATTCGGTAATATTATAACCAATTTTAAGGCTTGTATTTGAACTATACTTTCCAACAATAGTATTAGCAGCATCTACTCGAATGAAGTTGTCTTTGGCATAAATTACACCAGCACCAAAGGATATACGTGAGCCTGAACCTGTTGCGAGTATTGATGAGTTTGCGGTAACTACATTAGCAGATAAAGCGGTGTTTGATGTAAGAACTTCAGCGCTTAAAAATGCCGCTGTTGTTCCAAGGGAACCTGAACCAGTATATCGAATATAAAGAGTATTTGTATCAGGATAGTTAGCAGAAGCGCCACCAGCAGCATCAATAACATATGCAGTAACACCAGACGTGCCGCCTGTAATTGTTGAACCAATAAAAGAATAGACGTTTACTGAGGCAGCGTTTTGATCATTGTCACGAACACGAATAAATTTTACTTTATTATCATAGTTCATTTCTAAACCACGAACAGTACTACCTTCATCAAAGATATGTTCAGCGAATCGATCAATTTGATTCTGCTGAATGGTTTGCATTTGAGTAAGTTCACGAGCCTGAACTGCAAGTCCAGGACGAAACAATATTCTATGAAAGTTTTTTGTTTCATTATAGTCATCATAATATGGACTAACATTAAAGTTAGTCGACAAAGAATTCGTGTTAGCAATAGCCATTCAATTGATTCCTTAGAACTTCACGATTAATTTGATATCTTCTATTTGATCGTCTGCCCTCGCAATAGGACCACGATTCTCTGTATATAGTACGTCGCCTGTATATGGCTGTAAACTATTAGCAGCAATGCTTGCAACGGTAGCAGTAACGGAAGAAGTACCACCAGTGATTGTTTCAGACGCAGAGAATGTACCATCTGTATCAATCACTCTAACAACACCAGCAGTATTTGCACTGTTTGTATTTGCAAAACTAACGAATTTACCTGTTGCAGTAGATGTACCACCAGTAATTGTTTCATCGGATATATACCGACCACTATTTGATACACTCGTAACAGTCAATTTTGTTGTTATATCATAAGATGTACCAGCAGCAATCGAACCGTTTGCAAGAAGCGGATCTTTAAGAATACCGAGTGTGCGGAAATCGTTGACGATTGGGAATGTGTTGCCTTCAGAGCCATCAAGCTGAACATTGAGAACAACATTATGACCAGCAAGCTCACTCATAGCATCTGAACCATGACCGCCTGGAGGTGCAACATATCCTGTAGCAGTAGCACTAGAACCATGTGATGTATTAGCAGTGATTGCAATAGTCGCTTCTGAGTAACCAGAACCAACTGAAATCATATTTACATAATTGACCGTGTTTCCATTAGCACCACCAATTACAACGTTTGCATAAGCAGCAGCACCTGAGCCATCACCTGTAATTGTAACAAGAGGTCCAACTGCATACGTTGAAGAAGTGTTAGGAGTCGTACTGAAAGTAGTCTTTAATTGAACAACTTTCGTTGCCCCTACGTAATCCGTGATTTCACGTACTTGACCAGAGCCAAGACCAGACGCAATATACAGAGCAGAACCATTATAGATGTTATCCGTTCCTGAAGCGCCTGAAGAAAGTGTCATTGTGTCACCGTCTGCAACAGCGGCAAGCGTTCCAGATTGTGTAAGATAACTGTTTCCAGGAGCATTAACATCAATAATATTAATAGCACCGTTAGCAGCTGCAGCCTGAACATCCCACTGAGCGGAACCATCATCAGATGCAAGAGTCTTGACTGGTTGCCAGCTATTTGTAAGAAACTTCAAAGCATTACCAGCATCAACAGTATACATATATTTCCAATGATAACCATCAGCGGTAACGAGGGTAGATGTAGAAGTACCAGTTGGTGCTACTGTTGAAGCAGCGCCTTTGTTATTAAATAAACATTTATAGACATCAAACGTATCGCTTGCTACATACATACCATTCGAACTTGCTGGTGCATCATGCAATGTAGTTGATAGATTGCTATACTCGCGATAGACTTTACCAGAGGTCCAATTGTAGCGTGGGATTGTAAATGTTACATCTGCGCTCTGGACTCTTTTAGCAGCAAGCATCTTCTTCCAACTATTATAATCAGTTTCTTGAACTGAATCTGTTGGAGTAGGTGGATTGTTATCATCTGGCCATGCCGTTACACGAGCAATAAACAGATACATATTTGTGGACGCTGCTTCACCAAATGCTTCCTGAAATTGTTCAGCATTGTGAAGTCTAAAGCGACGAGTTACAATTCCTGGCATTTTTAATCAATCCTTATAATTCTATCTCTATTTAGTTTATTTATATAATTTATATGACACTTATTTAAATTACTTAGTGCCCTGCGCTCTGACTATTAGTGATCCGACCATTGCAGAATGGTTAGCACATTGATAGTAGTATGTACCAGCAGTATTTGGTATCCAAGTAACAGTGCCAACTTGCGCACCTTGGTTTGATGCGGCAGGTGTTGTGACTTGATTTCCAGTACCAGTACCAGCCGCTGTTTTAATATACAGAGGATGACCACTAGCATTCACAACAAGATTAATTGTATCATTAACATTTACTGTTATTATTTGATTGTTACCACTGACACCAGCCAGACGATCAGCACCAGATGTTACATATGCGCCACTACCACTGTTTGTGACATCTATACTGTATGACTGACTCTGTTGTGTATTGTAGTAGAATACACCATTTGCTAGAGTTGCTGCAGCGTATACTGTCTTGATTGTTGTCGCTGTATTCGAAGAAGTGGTGTCGATAAAGTATACACCATTTGCTGTTGGTCCATTGCGGTCTACAATTTTTATCTTCGTGTTGCTTGTTGGTATATCTGAAGTAAAGAATGTATCAGTACCAACAATTGCTCTTGGAGAGCCGAGATCACCAATACTCAACGTCGCATGTGTATTAATAGTAACAGTTTGGTAAGCTCCAATAATATTATTTGAGGTAATTGCAATTGATCCACGACCAAGCACAAAAGTAGAAACATCTGTTTCTATAGTACCAAGCGTAGGCTGTAGAATAGATATACGCTCAATTGTTGGTATCGTATTCGCTGTATTAATAAAGGTGACTTGCGGTAAGTTAATAGTAATTTCAGATTGTATTTTATAAGAAATTTCTGTTGATCCTACAGTAACAATAGGAGGTTCGGCTTCAGAGAATAAACGCACCCGACCAAACATCTTTGTTCCAGCTGGATGTACAATATCATTTACAAGTTTACGATATGTGTTTGTAAATTGGTCAGAATTAATTTCATATGAGAAATCTTGATAATAACGGTTATCCTGAAGTTTATTATTCCAACTTAACCAACCTTTAGTATCAATATACTTTCCTGGGTATTCAATGACACCAGAAACAAACGGATGACCTATAGCACCTTGTGTTCCTGCTCTTGTTGAGTTACTAATAGTAATTTCATCATCACGGTTATAGTTTGTACCAAAAGTAGACACATTAACAGAAGTAATTGCTCCTGGAGCATGTGCAGCAACAATGTTTGCATTGTTACCTTTAATACCACCACTACCATCGGGTATCAATGAACGAGCAACATTCTCTTGTACTATCGCTGAAGTTGGAAGTGTAGAATATCCGTACCCATAATTTGTAGTAGTGATTGAAGCAATTGTTCCAACTGTAACACTATCAAAATCAAGAGAGGCTAATGTAGAAGCTACGTTTGCAGTTGCAAAATTAGTCCCAACTGATGCAGTGTTTGCTCCTGCTGATACAAACGCTGGACCTGTGTTTAAAATAACATTTGCCACAGGCTCAATAGTATTAGTCATTATATTGAGAGTTTCGGTATTTGAAATACTATCAATCGTGAACGCTGTTTCAGAACCACCATTGTCTGTAATCGTAATTGTAGCATCAGTCCTGTAACCAGACCCGCCATCTGCAATAGACCATTCAACAGCGCTCTGGTCGTTTGTTGCTGTTACAGTACCTTCAGCACCAGAACCTGATGGACTTGTAAAAGTTACAACATCATCTACTCTATGAAACGCCCCGCCCTCAAGGATGTCGACACCTTGAAGTGGACCACTCAATGCTACGACTGTTGCATAAATGCTATTATTACTAACAAGAGCAATCTTTTCATTATCTTGGAAAGCGCCAACAACATCAAGTAAATATAACTCATCAACCAATGAGCCGCCTGAAATACTACCAATAATTTTATCTACTTTAGCAGTAGCACCACTCGTCAAGCCTTTTATATTTTGGTTGTCAAATTCGGTTGTGACTCCAACACGAGGAGAACCAATACGAACAGATTTTTCTATTAGCCAACGACCATCCGATACACGAAGCATATCTTCGCCTGGATAATAAAAGTCTATTTCTTCATTGTAGAGTAGACGGAATAAAAGACGATATGATAGCTCAGAACCTCGAGCACGATGCATATCCTTAGCATGTTTTGCCAGCTTTTTTCTATCAGCGAGAGTTGATCTTGGAATATTATCTATAATCTCACGATGAAAATATTCTAAATATTTGTCATATGTGTTGTCGATGTCTTGATAGTTGATTAGATTTTTAGAAACTTCAATAGCATTGTTAGCTTGTTCGGTCCACTCATAATACGCTTTTACAAACGCAACGAGGTTTGGACCATCATCTCGTGCGAACTGAGGGAACTGTTGCTCAACTAATGTGGATATCTTTTTATCTATTGACATTTATTAATACACCGATGGTGAAATATTAGAGCCTGAATTTTCAGTTGTCACGCCAGTTGTCGTAGCTGTTACTGTATTTGCAGCAAGTATAGTAGTTGTATCATCAATAACTGAAACAGTAGCGCCTGCAATTAATAGTATTTGGTTTCGAACTGCATCAACGTCGTTATTTTTTGGATTAGCAAATATACTCAATGAACTACCAACAAACGCGGTTGGAAGGAACGAATTTAAAGTAACAATACCCGTCAAGTAATCTACAGTACCTGCTGTTTCAGACAGATACACTCTGGTAGAATTTAACAAATAGTATATACGAATGTTTCCATTACCATCATCATCAAAATAACAAGTTTGATTTTGAAAAGTAAATTTACTCGAACTAATTGTATATTTGTGACCAGCATGAGGGTTTTCTAGTACATTACCAAAAGGAATATTATACGTTGAACTCGTTGTTAAGCTAGGAATAAACCTTTTTTCAATTGTAATTAACGTAAGGTTACTCACAATAGATGTGTCTGCCGCATCGATAGTTTGAATAAACTGAGAATATCTAAATCTATTGCTATCAAACGTACCGAGTTTAGTATTTTCAAAATTAATAATAGCGTTAGTTACTTTGGTTTGAACCGCTACGGCAGAAAGAGTTGTGGCTTTCGAGTTATATCTTACAGTAACTGTTGGTTGAATGTATAAGAAAGAAGCATCAACAAACTCTGGATCAATAGAAAGAACATTGTATTTTTTAAGCTGTGTTCTAATGTCTGTTTTTCTCTGAGAAGAAATAGTGAACCCATTGACTGGTTTAATTGAAAGAAAAACCTTTCCATAAACAGCAGGGACATTCTCTTCACCACCCCACACACTGACTGATTGGAAGTCTCCGTTATCTCTTAGAATAATACGTTTATAATCATCAGAGAGAACTGCACGGTTTTGTGTTTCATAGTTCTTTGGAGCATTGAACTTAATTGATTCAATTGATTCGTTGTCAGAACCACCTGCCGTAGGAGCATTAACTATTGTTGTAAACGCGCTAAATCCACCGAGCGTTGATGGGCTTGTAAAAGAATTAACATCATTACCAAGCGTACCATTACAAATACGATAGTTAGCAATAACTATATTGTTATCATCTGGTGTCTTACCAATTACATTATCACCAAAATAAATTTCATACTGACTATCTTCTACTTCTTGTAAAAAGTATACGGCGCTATTTGCTTGAACCTGAGTAATATCGCTTGCAAGATTATATCGAACAGAGCTTTGATCGTCGGCTGCTGTTTGGACGTCAACAGTAATTGATGTGGTATCTACATTTTCATTAGGAAGAATGTAGCGAACAGGATCGTTTGTGCTTACGGTAAAACGATGTGTTACTGGACGACCTTCTGTAACTGTAATATCGCCTGTGTAGTCATCATTTGAACTTAATGTATATGCTTCTGGTGTGACAAATTTATATATTTCACCATCTAACGTAGCAGAGAACTCAGAGTTCTTAGCAATCGTAACAGTGTTTGGTGCGCCTGTAGGTGTAATAGCAACATTAAGAGTTGTACTTGCTCCACGAGCAGAACGAGGAACATAGTCAAGCATCTTTGCTCTTGATGCCACACTATCACGAAGCTGCGCGGAATCGAGGAACATCTCGTTACCAATCATGCTTGTGTAAAAGGCGTTTTGATAAGTGTTGTATGCAAGGAGATCCATTAGCATACTGATCGTAGAGCCTTCAAAGTTATAGTCGGTAAACTCTGGCTTTGCTTGAATGTAAGTCTTCATTGATGTTTTAATTGCATCAAAATCAAGACTTGTTACACTGATTGCTGAATTAGCTGCCATCTATCTTACTCTTTCCAATAATACATTGACGGAAATTGGTTGCGCATCATTTTTTATTCGAAATGTAATTGTGACATTAATAGCATTATTATCTTGATTAAAATCACTTACTATGTCATCAATTATTGCTCTTGGTTCATAGTTATCTAATGCTGTTCGAATGTTCTTTGCAATATTATATTCTGTGATTGGATCCATATTCTCAAATAACTGTGAGAGAATATCTCCTCCAAAAGTTGGATTATATGGTCGTTCATAGAAGTTAGTGAGAACAATATTTTTTACACTCTGCTTTACAGCATCACGGTTGACTAATGCTTTCACATTACCAGTGATAGGATGTGCTGTAAAACTCAGTGGTATATCTTTAAATACTGGTTCTTTAAGTTCAGGCATACTACTTCTCTTTGTTTTTATTATTTATAATAGATTAATCAGCTTTTATTCCAAAGTTTCCAAGCCATTCGCCTTCTGGTTTAGGGCACCAACTCAACTTAGCTTGCTCAACTGAAACAGAATATGTGCCGTCAGGATTCTTTGTTGCTTGTGTTAAATTAGATTCACCATCAGCTTTAAGAAAAGCAACACAGTCTACGAAACGTTGTGTTGTATTATCTACAAATTCTTGGGGTATGTCTGTCTCTTATACACATCTCCGAGCCCACGAGA
>OJIO01000973.1_pt1 | contig 14461 bp, 13 predicted proteins | sample 1595621 | NCBI WGS metagenome assembly OJIO01 (sample SAMN05416776, study PRJEB24817) | seawater metagenome | isolation source: Sea water | place: Canada:Atlantic | collected 2013-07
TACGAGATTTCTGCCTGTCTCGTGGGCTCGGAGATGTGTATAAGAGACAGGAGGGTGGGTGATCTTGGCGATGTTGGCGCTGTTCACACGGAGGGAGCCATGAACGTGGGCCTTCTGGCCTGGGACCTTGTTCGAGGAACTCTTGGCGTGGGCCCCAGCGGCCTTCGCACAGCCAGCCTGTAGACCCATCTGGCATCCGGCGGGGCTGGCGTAGTGGCCTGGCAACGGAGGGCTTTCATTTGAATTGCATGGTTCAAGAAGGGTTTTGGGCCTCAAGCTTTGTGCTACATTGCCGGGGTAGCACGAAGTGTTGGGGGGGACATGCAAGGTGTCGCGCAGGCTCAAGAAGAGGCAAGAGCAGAGCTTGGGGAGGCCCAGGCTGCGCCCGTCGATCACCTAGATGCCCCTGCGCTGGCGGCTCCTGGGAGTTCGGCCCGTGCCCAGCCGGCTCCTTCTGTCCCCGATGAAGGAGCTGCTCCTGCTGAGGGGCCCTTTGACTGGATGGGCTTGGGGGCCTCGGGGGAAGGGGGAGCGCCCGCGCCCGCGCCTGCGCCCAAAGATCCGGGCAGCGCCCAAGGGGCCAAGGCTCTGGAGCCGGGCAAGGTGCAGGATGCATCGGGCGGTGTGGGAAGCGCAGAGTCGCCTGGGGCCCTTCTCAGCAGCCTGACGGCCACAGCACCCTCCTCTCTCTTAGGCGCCTATGAGGCCTCTCGGGTTCAGGCACCCAAGCTCCTCAATGCGCAGTGGGACGCGACGGTCCAGGGGCTTCCCCAGCTGCCCACCCCAACCGGGTTGGCGCCCTCCGAGAAGACCGACTCCCCTACACCGGTCGATGAGGAGCGGGCGGGTCAGCTGACTCTGGAGCCTGGCAAGGGTCAAGCGCCGCCAGCCAAGGCGCGAGCGCCCGAGCCTGCGCCACCCTTGCCTCGGGTCAGCACAGAGATCGGTGAGGGGCAGGTCGAGGGGGCTGCGGCCAGTGCGCTCTCGGCTCTGCGTTTGCCCAGTGAAGCGGTCAAGACGCGCTTTGGAGCTCGGCCGCGGATGGCTTTGGGCGGGGATTCGGATCCCGGGAGAATGGCCGGCGCCAAAGCGCACCTAGAAGGACAGGTCGGTCAGGGCCAGGCTCAGGCGCATCGCGCCTCCTCCCAGGACTTTGGAGAGGGCCTGATCGCCCCCACCCCTGACACGGAGCTTCTGGCGGCCCAGATCGAGCTCAAGGAGCCGGCCGGCCTTGCACTCCCTCAGGGGACCCTCGTGGCCTTGCCTGCGGAGCTCGCCGCCCAGGTGGATGGCGGCGCGGCGTCCTTGATCCAAGAGCAATTCGCGGGGCCTGTTGCGGACCAGAGGGTGGGTGAACAGGCTTTTGAAGAGAAGAAGACCTTGGCCCATCTTCAAGCCAAAGAGCAGATGGACCAATCCCAAGCGCAGGCTCTTCAGGAGCAACTTGGTGCGCGCGAGGGGGCCTCAACCCAGGTCGCTGCGATCCGGGCTGACTGGAAAGAGCAGGTTGACTCAGTACAATCGAAGGCCCAGGAGCAGGCCGCCCAGGGCCATGCCGAGCAGCGGGGTGCCATCGATGCACGCGCCCTTCAAGCCAACTCAGAGGCCCAGGGTCACCTGAGCGATGCAGAGAAGAAGGCGGCGGCCCACAAGAAGGAGGCAGAGTCCAAAGCGGCGCAGGAGAAGGCCAAGTCTCAGAAGGAGTCCGGCGGATTCCTTGGCTGGGTGGCGTCCAAGGCCAAGGCCTTTGTTGACGGTCTAAAAGAAAGTATGAATGCCATCTATGATGGCCTTCGTTCCGTCGTAAAACAGGTCTTCGAGGCGGCCAAGAAGCTGGCGGAGGCGGCCATCGAGCTGGGTCGCAAGGCCATCGTGGCCATTATCGAAGGCTACGCGGCCTTGCTCAAGGGTGTTCTCCGGGTTGCTCTGGCGGCCTTCCCCAAGTTGGCAGAGGCGGCCTGTCAGCGCATCGATCAAGCCAAAGCCCAGGCCACGGTCTTGGTGAACAAGGTCGCTGCGACGCTCAAGAGCGTGACCAGCGGCATCTTGGACTTCTTGGCCACCACCTTGGACAAGGCCTTGGGTTTGGCTCAGAGCTTGTACAACGGGGCCTTTGCGCTGATCGCTATGGTCATCACCGGGCAGTGGAAGGAGATTGTGCTCGGGCTGAAGAACCTGGGCGAGTCTGCCGGCCAGGCTCCGCCGCAGTTTGAAGCGGCGGCCTACGAAGAGGTCTTGGGTGGAGACATGAGCCAGCCGCTCACTCCAATGGAGATGCAGCTCGCGGGGCTCTCGGCTCCAGGAGGGACTCAAGGGGGCGGAGGGGAGCTGGGAGAACTCTCTGGTCCGCCGTGGAGCCAAGACAACGTTGGGGTGGAGCAGGTCCTCTCCGGTATGGAGCTTTCTCCGGAACTTCAGGACTCTCTGCTGGATCAGACCGGTGGCCAGGGGGAGGTCGAGTTTGGCCAAACGGAGGACCCCGGACGCAGCATGGAGTCCATCCTGGGGTTGCAGAGCCCCCAGGGAGGGGGCGTCCAGGTAGCTCCCGATGACGGCTTGAGTGTCTCGGAGAGGGCCGGCGCCAAGTGGACCATCATGAAGAAGGGGGTCTCGGACTGGTGGTCGAAGAACTGGCCTTTGGTGCTGGCTGGCGGAGTGGTCGGGACGGCGGCCTTTATTGGGGCCAACATTCTGAGCGGTGGTGCAGTCTTGGCGGCTGTGCCGAGCATATTGGCTGTGCTCGGCCCACTGTTCATGGGGCTGATGGCGGTTCAGGTAGGTGGGCACGTGGCTCAATACGTGGAGAAGGGCTGGGCGGGTGAGAGGCAGCCGGCCGGAAAGTCTTTGGCCAAGGCCCTTGCCGTTGGGGCCGTTGAGCTGATCTCCTACCTGACATTCAAGGCTGGTGGTGCTGCGCTCAAGGGCGCCAAGGCCCTTGCCGGCGGTGCCAAGCGGCTCGCAAAGGGTGCGGTAGACTTGGCCAAACGTGGGGTCTCCTACGTCATTAAGCAAGGCAAAGTGCTGCTCAAGGGGCTGAGCAACACGGCCTTTGGGAAGGCCTTCAAGAGGCTTGGGGCCTTTGGCAAGGGCTTGCTCAGCAAGACCAAGTTCAAGGGTTTCCGGATTCGGGTGGGTGGCGGTCGCTTTGTCCTTCAGGGCAAGATCAATCCCTGGGTAGACGTGGCCAGCGGGCGGATTCAGACTCTCGCAAACACCAGCGAGGAGATCGACGATTTGGTCGCCCGGCTAAAGGCCACTGGGAAGCTGGATTCGGCCGACATTGCTGGGGCTAAGGGGGTCTCTGGAGACGATCTTCTCGACGCCATCGCGGCCCGTGCCAAGAAGGGTGAAATGGGAGCCAAGGGGGAGCTGGCCGCCTTGGAGCGCCGTGTTCTGGAGAATGCGGACGGCGCGGTCAAGAACGCGGACGATCTCGAGCTGCTTCGGGAGGTGCAGAAGGGAGACGACGCCCGCTTGACGGAGACCGGCAAGGCCAAGCCAAGGAAGACCCCAGACTACAGGTCAAAGGGAACGAATCCAGAACTTGTTGATGTAAAGTCTGCTGTCAATCCTCCAAAGGATTGGCGCAAATGGCTCCACTCGCAGCTCAAGAGCGTGAACAAACAGATCAAGCTCTCGCGACTGCACAAGGGGCGTCCGGGTGGTGCCGATCTGCAGCTCTTCGGTGATGCTGCCAAGTCCATGAGAGCGATGGACCCGGCAACTGTGGAGAGCTTCGTGCTTGCCGCTCTAAAGGGACAGAACAGCTCCTTGAACCGCGTCACGATATTTCTGGATGGTAAGTCTGCCTTTTCCTTCATCCGAGACGGAAGCGGCGTCTCAAGGGTTCTCTGATGGCGATGCTCATAGGCCCTGGTGGCCTCCACGAAGACAACTGCGGAACCTGGGACTACACGCCAAATGTAGACCTTCAGGAGCCCGCCTACCGAGCGCAGTGGTTCGCGCAACAGGTGGATCGACTGCTCGTCCTCTTGGGCGACTTTGCAGAGGTTGATTTTGTAGAGGTGCACGCAGCGGACTCCGAAGTGGAGTGGGAGTGGAAGCCGAGCGAGACGCTGGATGGCTTGCTCTCGGAGATCCGTTCCAAAGATCAGGTGCTCTCCGTTGTTGTTTGGTTGTCGCTGAGTCTCACGACCGGAGAAGCAGAGCATCTGCTCTCCGCTGGCGTTGTGCGTTTTGTCGTGTACGAAGATCCCTTCGGTCACGAGGTCTCCGTGCGGCTCGACACCCACGCTTATGCAGGGCGCCCAGGGCTGCCGGCCAAGGCGGTGCAAGTCAACCATGCACGCCTGGCTGCCTTCCTTCGGCGAATCGAGAGCGGCTTGGATGTGCGCTTCAACTACTGTGAGTCACAGGCCTTTCCGGACCGAATTCACCGCCTCGGGTACCACCCAGCGCACCCCCTGGCTGCTTCCTGAGTGGTGGAGTCTGGCCAACTTTGGCTATGCTGGCGGTGTTCACACGGAGGGGGCATGGCGCAGAACATTGATCAGGTCATCGAAGAGCTCGATGTTGTCGTTGCCTGGTCCATTGAGCACGAGCGGCCAGCCGGACTCTTCGCGGCCATGTACCGCCAGGTCACCCTGCGGGTTCGAGAGGGGATTCTCAACGGGGACTTTGACGACGGACCGCGAATGGACCGCTTCGATACGGTCTTTGCTTCTCGCTACTTGGAGGCCCTCAAACAACATGGCTCCGGGGTGCGCTGCTCGGGGGCGTGGCGGGTGGCCTTTGATGCGCCGGTGCGTGTGCGGCCCATGCAGCATCTGCTCTTGGGCATGGGGGCCCACATTGGGCTGGATTTGCCCATCGCTGCTGCGCAGGTCGGTGGCCAGGACACCGAGGCGCTCGGGCGGGACTTTGAGCGCATCAACGAGATCCTCTTCTCCCTGATCGATGGCATGCAAGACGTGCTCGATGCCCACAGCCCTTGGATGGCTGGCTTGGACATCTTGGGCGGCCGCGTCGACGAATGGGTGGCCGCCAAGGCTCTGCAGCGCATGCGCATCCGGGCATGGAAGCGCGCGGTGGACCTCTCCAGGCTTCAAGGCGGTGGGCTGCGGGCCGCCCGGCGCATGCTGGACCTCCAGGTGGCCGGCACCGGGCGTTTGATCCGCCGACCCATACCCGGGCTGCCACGACTCCCGATGCAGCAGCCCAACTTGCGGGCCCTGATCGCGGAGTTGGACCAAGTGGCACTGCGCCTATGAGGGCCTAAAACAGGCCGCCGATGGCTTCCTTGAGTTTTACGCCGCCCAGGTGCACGAAGAACTCGCGGATCACGGGGTCGTTCTTGATCATGCTGCGGAAACCGGGGTCAGCGAGCAGCTCGTGGGGTGGGGGCAGGTTGGCGCCAGCCAGGCCGGTCAGGGAGAACTCCTTCATCACCTCCAGGGCGCGTTGGGTCTCAAAGCTCATGCCCAGAGCCTCTGTGGCCTGGCCGACCATGGAGGCCAGGCCCTCCTCGCGGCCGTCTACGAAGTGCTCAAACCCGCTCTCGGTCGAGGTCTCGACGTAGCGCGCAGTGGTCTTCCCCAGGTTCCAGAAGCCATGGCTGCTTCCCCGGGGCTTGAGCACGTGGGCCCCTGGGCCGGCCGTGAAGCGAATCCCGTCGGCGCCGCCCACCTCGAAGTGCAGCTCGCCTTCGATGATGTACATGTGCTGGTCTTCGTTGGCGTGGGTGTGAAAGGCCAGCAGCTCACCGGGACGCACCTCGCCTTCCATGATGGAGAAGTGGTTTCCGAGCCGGCCGGAGCGCACGATCATGGCCATGTCGCTGGCGGTCTTTTCTCCCTGGCCGGGGTGGATGACAAGGTCTGCGGCGTTGAGGTCGGTCATGGTGGGCTCCTTGAAGGCCGCGGCGTTGTGCCGTTGCTTCCTTCAAAGTACGGCTGCAGCCCCCGGTGGCCCAGGACACTTCCCGACACAGAGCGGACCAATTCCGCCCGCCTCAATCCTGGGTGCGAAAGGCCGCCGGAGTCGTGCCGGTCCAGCGCTTGAAGGCCCTGCGAAAGGCCCGGTCATCGGAGTACCCCAGCAGAAAGGCGACCTCGTCGACCGAGAGCCGCGCATCGGAGAGCAGGCGCCGTGCGTTGGCCTCCCGAACCTCTTCAATCATGCTGCGCAGGGACACGCCATGCTTTGCGGTGAAGCGCTGCAGGGTGCGCACGCTCATGCCCGTTTTCTGTGCCAGAGACTCGGCGCTGTAGTCCGAGCGGTGGGCCTGGGCGGCCAGCTGAACCCGGACCCTGTCCAGGGGCTCCTCCCGGATGTTTGCGAGCAGTCCCTTCTCGACCAGGGCCAGGTGGGTCTCGATGAACGCGTACATCTGGGGGTTGGGCTGCGCCGGCGGCTTTTCAAGCTCCTGGGAGTCGAAGACCATCGCGTTTCGGCCACAATCGAAGCGTACCGAGGCGTCGAACCAGTCCTGGTACACCGCCACTGGGGCGTTTGCTGGGTGGGCGAACTCGATCTCGACGATGCTCTCCTGAATGCCGAAGAGGTCTCGGGCGATGCGTGAACCCAGTCCCACGGCGGCCTCTGCACCATGTCCACCGTCTACGGCGTCCATTTGATGTTCCAAGACCAGAGCCGTGGAGGGACCGCTCCGGACAACGGACATGTGCAGCCCACCGGAGAGCACCTTGTCGTAGCGGGAGAAGAGCGAGAGCATCGCACCGCGTGTCGGTGAGAAGCGAGCCGCTTGGGCCAGTGGACCGAACACGGACATTGGGGCTGCGGTTGCCATCTCCAAGGCGATGGCTTGGCCGGGGAAGCGTTCTCCGATCAGCTTCCAGGCCTGGGCCATGACCTGATCTGGCAGGCGACCCTCGGGATCGACCAGCGCCTCTAGGGAGATGCCCGTCGCCTGCTTCATGGCCTCTTGGGAGATGCCCTTGGAGAGTCCAAAGAGCATCACCGCGGAGACCACGCTGGCCCGGGCTCCGGCCCGATCCAACTTGACGTGTTTTGTCTCTTGAATGGCGTCCATGGTCCTGGCTGCGCGGTGTTGAGGGGCGCATGTTGAGGATGCCACAGCGCATCCGGAGCCATGCATGTCCCAGACCGTCCTTCCCCCCTCGGCCCGAATCATTGCGGACTACCTTCGCGCAAAGGACGCTCAGGTTCCGCAGCTGTACTCGCGTGTCTTCACCCCGGATGCGCGCTTCATCACGACCTTCTCGGTCCCCAGCCCCTTTGGTGAGCGTCCCCCACAGCTTGGGCTGCCGGCCATCACAAGCACCTTCAAAGAGCTGGGCACCCACAACGAAAACATCGTCACCCTGGTTCCTGTGGAGTCGGTCGAGCAGCGCGATGGGGTTCTGAGCAGTCGATGGGTGGTGGCCATGACCCGACGGGATGGCACCGGCGGATTCGCTGGCTGGGGCCGCTACGCGTGGATTCTGGATGACTCCGGCAGCCGTGCCCGGGAGCTGGAGGTCTTCTTTGAGGGCATGGCTGGGCTCTCGGAGTCCCAGGCCAAGCCGGTGCTCTCCGCGCTGCTCGATCTCCCCCACCCCTGGTGCGCCCGGGCCGAACTGCATCGCGCGATCTCGCCTCTACCCCAGCTTGAAGCGCTGCATCGCTGGCTGTGAGACTTTCGCCTCGCAGGCGGGAACAGAGCTTCCCATCGCCCGTGGGCTCCAGGGGATTAGACATCTGCACCGGAGGCTCCCGCATGAACGAAGAACTCACCCTTGGCCAGCTCCCCAGTGAGCGCCCTGTCCTCAGTGACCTGAGCGCGACCCACAGCGCCTGGATGGCCGACTGGGCCAAGGCTGAGAGCGCCACCCAGCAGCTGGCGTTGATCCACCGCTGGGATGGTGAGCAGAAGCGTCTGGAGACCTGGAAGAACCTGGCCCACATTCGCTTCGCGCGGAACACCCAGGACAAGGAAGAGAAGGCCTTTTGGGACGAGCTCTGGCCGGAGATCGCCGGGCAGAACCTGGAGGTGATGCGCGCCGTGTTGGCCTCGCCTGTGCGCAACGAGCTTGAGCAGGCCCTGGGCACCCACGCCTTCGGGATCTGGGGCGTCGAGGTCCAGGCATTCGATCCCAGCATCGCCGACGACAAGCGCGCCGAGTCCAAGCTGGTCACCCGCTACGACACGCTGATCTCCGAGCTCCGTGCCGAGTACGGTGGAGAGCAGGTGCGCATGATGGATCTGCGCGGCAAGTACGGAGATTCCGAGCGCAGCGTGCGTCACGGCGCCCGGGTGGCCCAAGACGGTGCCATGGGCAAGGTCTCCGAAGAGATCGATGGCATCTACGCCGAGCTGGTCGCCCTGCGCACCACCATGGCCAAGAAGATGGGCCTGAGCTCCTACACCCCCCTGGGCTACAAGCGCATGGGCCGCAGCGACTATGGCCCCGAGCAGGTCGCCGCTTTCCGCAAGCAGCTGCTGGAGACCGTGGTTCCCCTGGCCGTGAAGATCCGGGCCCGCCGTGCCAAGACCCTGGGTCTGGAAGGCGAGTACAGCTACCACGATGAGTCTGTACGCGATTCCAAAGGTGTGCCCAGGCCTATGGGCGGTCACGACTGGATGCGGGAGCAGGCTCGAGGCATGTTCTCGGCTCTGGGTCAGGACTTCTCGAAGTTCTACGGCCTGATGGAGCGCCGGGAGCTAATGGATCTGGAAGCGCGCGAGGGCAAGGTCTCCGGCGGCTTCTGCGAGTCCCTGCCCGAACACCAGGTGCCCTTCATCTTCGCCAACTTCAACGGCACCCAAGACGACGTGAACGTCTTCACACACGAGTGCGGTCACGCCTTCCAGTGCTGGAGCGCCGCCCAGACCCAAGAGTTGCGCGACTACGGCTGGCCCACGATGGAGGCCTGCGAGATCCACTCCATGGGCTTGGAGCTGCTCACCTACAACGAGATGGAGCGCTTCTTTGGGGAGGATGCGGAGCGCTTCCGCCAGGGACACCTGGAAGACGCCATCCTGTTTTTGCCCTACGGGGCCTTGGTGGATGAGTTCCAGCACGAGGTCTACGCCCGCCCGGAGCTGAGCTCAGATGAGCGCGCGGCCTTGTGGCAGGAGCTGGAGTCCAAGTGGCTGCCCGACCGCACCTACGTGGACACGCCCAACTTCGCCGGTGGCCGCTTCTGGCAGCGCCAGGGCCACCTCTTCCACATGCCCTTCTACTACATCGACTACTGCCTGGCGCAGGTGTGTGCGCTGCAGTTGTGGAGCATGTATCTGAAGGATGCTGAGGGGACCCTCAAGACCTACCGTGAGCTCTGTGACCTGGGTGGCAGCCAGCCTTTCACCGGTCTGCTCAAGACGGTGGGCCTGCGCTCTCCCTTCCAAGATGGCACCGTGGCACAGGTCGCTGAGCTGGTCAGCGCGCGTCTGGGGCTGGACTAGACAGCTCGGGTGCTACCCTCACGCGGTGGAGGCAGCGCCTTGAACATCTCCGAGTCCCTCATCAAAGCCCACGGCGCCCTACTGACCACTGCGGTCGGGGAAGAGGCCGCGTGGGTGTTGCTACGCCACATGAAGCTGCGCGAGGTGGACACCGGAGAGGCCTTGCTTCGTTGTGGAGAGCAGACCGAGGAGCTCTTCGTGCTCTGCACCGGCGAGCTTCAGGCCTTCCTGCCCCTTCCGGCGGACGAGCGCTTGGTCTTTGGGGCCGTGACCCCTGGCCAGTGGCTGGGCGAGGTCAACGTCATCGACCAGGGGCTGGCCTCGGCCACCGTGCTCGCCACCAAGCCCTCTCAGCTCTTCTCCCTGAGCCACGACGCTCTGGCTGAAGTAGAGGCCGCGCGTCCAGATGTGGCAGCGCGCCTGCTGCACAAACTGACCCAGGATCTTGCTGGGCGCCTGCGGCGTTCCACGACCGGAGTGGTCGAGCGTGTCGCTGGGGATGAGTATCGATTGGCCAGCGTGCCCGAGAAGCGCACCTGGCTTGGACGTCTGTTGGGCGGATTGTTGGGAGCACGCGCATGAACGAGCTGGACGCCCTGCTGGACATTCCCCTGTTCTCTGAGTTCGACGCGGACGATTTGACCCTGCTGCGGCGGGTGATGGAGGTGCGCACACACCCCAAGGGCTTTCGCTTCGTCGAAGAAGGCAAGCGTGCAGGCTCTGCCTACACCGGCATGTTCGTGCTGCTGGACGGCATGGTGCGGGTCTACGCCACACGTCCCGATGGCGGCTACGCCGTGGACAAACCCATGGGCATGGGCAACGTCTTTGGCATGGTGGCGCTCATCGACGATGGCCCGCGCTCGGCCACCGTCCAGGCCCTGACCCCCTGCACAGTGGCCTTCTTGGGCAAGCCGGGCTTTGAGGAGCTGTACTCCTCCGGTCTGGCTGTCTCGGCCCGCTTCCAGCGCCTGCTCGCCAAGCAGATGGTGGGCGATCTGCGCTACCTGGGGGGCCTGCTTCAAGAGGCCATTGACGGGGACGACAGCGCCTTGGTGAGCGCGATGACCAGCACAAGCGTCGTCGCCGACGCGGACTGACATTCGGGGCAGCATCCGGGCTGCCTCTCGATCTCGGATGGAGAAGCGATGACTCTGATTCTGGCTCTGTTCGCCTGCAGCACCCCGGCACCCGAAGCTCCACCTGAGATCGCTCCGGTGGTTGATGAGCCGGAGCCCGTGGCGCCCCCTGTCCCTGCACCCACTCTGCGCGATGGAGAGCTGGACAAAGACCACATCGCCCGGGTGGTCGGCATGCACCGTGTGCAGGTGCAGCGCTGCTATGAGAAGGAGCTGATGAAGGACCCCGCTCTGCAGGGCCAAGTGAACCTCTCCTTCCAGGTCTCACAGGGTGATGTTGGGGACGTGCAGGTCAGCAAGACCACGCTGAACAACCCAAAGGCGGAGCAGTGCTTGCAAGACGAGGTCTCGGGCTGGCGCTTCGCGGAGAGCCTGAGCACAAAGGTCAGCTACCCCTTCGTCTTTGGCTCGGTCTTGATCGAAGAGGAGCCAGAGGTCGAGTAGAGCCGTTTCGCTCTGGGGGATACGCTATGATCGCCCAAGGGAGGAGCGAATGGGGCTGTGGATGCTCGGGTGGATGCTGGGACAAGGAGGCGGTGAGCCGCCCATCGCGCCCTGGCGGATGGTGGAGATGCACAGCCTGTCCTCGGCTGCGGTGCCGGATGGCCCCCGTGTGTTTGTGGACACCCGGGGGGTGTGGGTGGACGGAGTGCAGGTAGTGGAAGGGCCCCTCACTCCAGGCTCTGATCTGAGCGGGCTGGATGGGCTGAAGCAGGCCTCGGTGAGCGCGAGTGGGGCGCTGCCGGTGGGGTTGTTGCAGCCGGTGATGGAGCGGCTGGGTGGTGCGGACTTGTTGGTGGAGGGGCCGAGCGGCGAGGCGGTGACCCCTTGGCGGGTACATGGAGCGGGTGCCTTGGGGTTGGCTGTGCAGTCGGACCAGGTGGTGGTGCTTCGGAATGGGGCGCCTGTTGGCCGCTACCTCTGCCCGGGGCACTGCGCGGCTCCCGGAGGGCTGCAGGCCTTGGGAGACTATCTGGCGGTGGCCTGGCCCTCCGAGGCGGCCATAGAGCTGGTGGTCGCGCCAGCCCAAGGGGTCGCTGGGGTGGTGGCCTGGGAGGAGCGAATGCCGACCTCGGTCGTCGATGCGCTGGGCGTTCGGGTGCGCGGGCCCCAGGACCCTCGGTTGTCGGCCCGGGCCGTCGCTGAGCAGCAGCTGCGCTTGGCCCAGCAGGGCATCGCGGAGCTGCCGCCCTGCCCCGGGGAGCTGGAGGAGGTCCTGGTGGAGTTGGCCTCCAGCGGTGAGCTGACGCGCCTGACGGGTGGGCGCTCGGCCCAGGGGCGCTGTGTGGATCGGGCCCTGGCGTCCATCTCCCTTCGGGCCCTGAGCTCGCCTGGGGAGCCTGTCGTGTTCGCGGCGCGTGTGGGTGACGCGAGTGCGCCCATCCAGAGGCAGCCGGGGGTCCCCAGCACCTATGCCCGAAGCGGACCGGGCTACGCGGTCTTGGAGGGCGGCGCGGAAGAGGACCTCTATACCTTGAACCTGCGGGCGGCAGCCTATGTGGAGCAGGAGCGGCAGCGGGGGTTCTTTGACCTGGAAGGGCACTGGATCTACTTCGCCGCGAAGGATCCCCAAGACAAGGGCCCTGGCCTCCGGCGGGTAAGCGTGCACGTGGACCGACTGGGCTTTCGGGTAGGCCCCTCGGACGAGGTGCTGGAAGTGCTCTACTGCAGCCGGCCCTGCGTGGCAGATGCCTTCCCCGTCAAGGCCTTGGCCCAGGCGCTGGAGGAGATGGGGGCTGAGCAGGTGGACTGGAACTGGAAGCGGGCGCCCGGGGTGCCGGTGCAGGTTTGGCGGCAAGCCCATGCCGCCGCGGTCTCAGTGGGGGTCTGGGAGCACAGGCTGGTGCCGGCCTTGGCGGTGAGCGGGGAGCTCGGTAGCCTGGACAAACGCAGCATTGACGTCGTCGTTAGGCGCAATCTCTCTGGCATTCAGCGGTGCTACCGTCAGGATCTGGAGGCTGGCTTGGATCTGCACGGCGAGCTGGTGGTGACCTTTGTCATTGCTGCGGACGGCGATGTGCAGAGCAGCGAGGTGAAGTCCTCGGAGTACGGCGATGCGCCGATGAACGCGTGCGTGTTGCGGATCATGGACGGCCTGCAGTTTGCTGCACCTGGGGGGCAGGTGCGGGTCAGCTACCCCTTTGTCTTTGAGCCGGAGGGCTAGAGGCCACGCGGCCAGCCCGAGTACTGGCGATGTCTGCCTGACGGAGCTGCTACAGGATCTTAGAGTGCCCGAGTCCACCATCGTGCACATTCACCTGTCTCCTCGGCCTGAACCATGATCGCCTTGCTCTTCTTCCTCGCAAGCGCTCCCCAGGAGCGCCCACACACCGATCCTGGAGAGCCAACCTTTAAGACCCAGCTGGAGCCCTACGTCCAGGAGTACGCCGGCCAGGTCAAGTACTGCTACGAGACCCAGATCAAGTCCGACGAGGCGCTTCACGGCCGGGTCGAGATCGCCATGGTGGTCGGTGAAGGGCGCATGCAATCGGCGACGATTGTCCTGAACACGACGGGAGATGCGGCGCTGGGCGAGTGCATCGCCAAGAAGGTTGGAACCTGGAGATTCCCTCAGGAGCTGTCCGGAGAGACGGTCTACCCCTTCGTGTTTGAGCCTGCAGAGCAGATTGAGGCCAAGCCCGGTCCAGAGCCTATCTGCCTGTCAGAGCAGCAGTCTGGCCTAAGAACGCCGACCGTAGATTGCAGGCCTGCGGGGCAGGGAGAGCGTGCCGCGGAAGGGAGTGAGAACTAGCGATGCGCGTGTTTTTCACGCTGCTGCTTGGGCCGTTCGTCACCGAGTCGGCCGCTTTTCAGGAGGTCTTTGACAGGCACTCGGGACAGCTCAACTACTGCTACGAGACCCAGCTTGAGTCCAATCCGAGCCTCGCTGGGCGGGTTGAGATCGCAGTAGTGGTCTCCAGTAGCTACGTCATTTCGTCCGAGGTGGTTCAGAATACGAGCGAGGATGAGTGGTTGGGGGAGTGTGCCTTGGCCAAGGTGAAGCGGTGGAGGTACCCGCCGGAGCTTTACGGAGAGACGGTCTACGCCTTCTTGTTTGAGCCACCAGCTGAGGAGGCTGAGCAGCCCAAAGATGTGACTGTTGGGGAGACACCTAGCACTGGGAGGTGCTTGTTCCCGCGACTTTGTCTCCGGAGGGCTTCTCGCGGCGAAGGGAGCAAGGAATCGCGCGACGTGGAGTGAGTTGGAAAGCAGGTGTATCCTCCCCCCATGACCTTCCCCGAATACGACACCCTCGATGCCACAGCCATGGCCGCACTCGTCTCCGCAGGCCAGGTCAGTCCGGCCGAGCTGCTGGAAGCCGCCGTCGAGCGCATCGAGGCCCGCAACCCTGAGCTCAACGCCGTCGTGGACACCTTCTACGACAAGGCCCGGGCCGAGTCAGACTACTTGCCGGAGGGCCCCTTCAAAGGCGTGCCCTTCCTGCTCAAGGATCTCAAAGCCCAGCTCGCCGGCACGGTCACCACCAACTCCACCGCTCTGCGCACCGGCGTGGTCAGCACGCAGACCAGTGTGCTCGTGCAGCGCTACCAGGCCGCTGGGGTGCAGATCCTGGGCAAGACCAACACCCCTGAGTTCGGCATCATGGGCATCACCGAGCCCCGCACCCGTGGCGCCGCCCGCAACCCCTGGAAGCCTGAGCACACCCCGGGTGGTTCCAGCGGCGGATCGGGCTCGGCGGTGGCCGCACGCATGGTGCCGATGGCCCACGGCGGCGACGGCGGCGGCAGCATCCGCATCCCCGCGAGCTGCTGCGGGCTCTTCGGTCTCAAGCCCACCCGCGGCCGCAACACCATGGCCCCCTTCATGGGCGATGCCTGGGGTGGCTTTGTGCAGGAGCACGTGCTCACCCACTCGGTGCGCGACCTGTCTCTTATACACATCTCCGAGCCCACGAGACAGGCAGAAATCTCGT
>OJIO01000975.1_pt1 | contig 14432 bp, 20 predicted proteins | sample 1595621 | NCBI WGS metagenome assembly OJIO01 (sample SAMN05416776, study PRJEB24817) | seawater metagenome | isolation source: Sea water | place: Canada:Atlantic | collected 2013-07
CGTTTATTTGGTTTAGATTTCTTACCTGAAATTGATTCTAAAAAAGGTGGAGATAAAGTTAACTTACCGTTTGGTTTAGGTTCATATGAAACTCTTCCACAAGAAGAAGAAACTTCTATGAATAAAAAAGGTGGACGTATTAAATATAAATCTGGTGGTAAGATACGTAAAGCTGGCTGCAAACGCGGCATGGGTAAAGCACTGAGAGGTTACTAATGGCTTGTGAAATTTGTAACTGTAAATGTAAAAACTGTAATCCAGAAACTTGTAAATGTACTTGCAATAAACCAGTAGAAAAATAACATTTTTTTTAAAAAAAGGTAATTAAAACTATGGCAAAAAATAAACCTCATTATTTATCCAGTGGAAAACTGTATAAAGGTTTAACGCATAAAGCTAATGGAAAATTAATGACTGGAGCAAAACACACAGCAGCAAGTAAAAATTTAACACATACTAAACCAAAAAAGAAATAACAATGGTTTTAAAGAAAAAGAAATCAACAGTTAATAAAGCAGGTAATTATACTAAACCTACCATGCGTAAAAGATTATTTGAATCAGTTAAAGCTGGAACTAAAGGCGGTAAAGCAGGTCAATGGTCAGCACGTAAAGCTCAACTATTAGCCAGTAAATATAAAAAAGCTGGTGGAGGATATAAGTCATGAATAAAAAAGATAAAGGAATGGAAGCTGATGGTACTGGTCCACTAAAAGAAAATAAGATAGAAAGTATAGATACGGACAGTCCTGACTATACTCCAGCAACACCTATAGAACTTTATGAGGATATGCGTCCAGTTACTGGTAAAAAATCACCACAAGTTCAAGGTTTTGGTAAAGCTCGTAAACCAATAAGGTAATAAAAATATCACATGTTAAAAAAATCTCAAAAAAGTTTAAAATCTTGGACTAAGCAAAAGTGGCGTACTAAGTCAGGTAAGCCTTCAAGTAAAACTGGAGAAAGATATTTACCTGAAAAAGCAATTAAATCTTTATCATCTAAAGAGTATGCAGCTACAACTAAAGCTAAACGTGCAGGAACTAAAGCAGGAAAACAATTTGTAAAACAACCTAAAACTATAGCTAAAAAAACTAGAAAATATAGAAAGGTTAAATAATGCCAATATCTCGTTCAAGTATTCCAATGCAGATTAGTAGACCGCCTATGAAGAATAAAAATAAAAAGAAAAAACAAACTAAGAAAATGATTACAAAACGGAGAGTTTCCAATGGCAGAAGACCCTAAAAAAGCGAAACTAAAACGATACGGTTTAAGTGGATTAAATAAACCAAAGCGTACTCCAAGCCATCCTACTAAAAAAGGAATTGTGGCTGTTAGTGATGGAGACAAAATTAAAATTATTCGCTTTGGTGATCAAAAGATGGGTCATAATTATTCACCTGAAGCTCGTAAATCCTTTAAAGCTAGACACGGTAAGAATATTGCAAGAGGTAAAACAAGTGCTGCGTATTGGGCTGATAAGTTTTTCTGGGCAGGTTCAAAAGGGTCTAAAAAATCTCCTCCTAAAGGTCAAAAGTTAGTTCGTGGAATTAAACGTAAATAAAGGATTTTTAAATTATGCCCAGTTCTCCTACTTATAAAAGAAACTATAAAGAAGAAAATAAATATAAAAGTAAACCAGAACAAATTAAAAAACGTACTCAAAGAAATGCTGCTCGTACTAAACTTATGAAAGCAGGGCTTGTTAAAAAAGGTGATGGTAAGGATGTAGATCATAAGAACAGGCGTACATCTAATAATTCTAAAAGTAATTTACGAGTTGTTCCTGCTAAAGTTAATCGCTCATTTAAAAGATCAGGTAAAAAATACGGTAACGGTAAAAGGAAATAAACATGGCTACTAGCGGTACATATAACTTTAATCTGGATGTAGATACAATCATTCAAGAAGCTAGTGAGCTTATTGGTGGAGAAGTTGTACTCGGTAACGAAGTAACTTCAGCTAAACGCTCTATTAATCTTGTACTTACAGATTGGCAGAATCGAAGCATTAACTTATGGACTGTAAAAACTACAGTTATTTCAGTTACAACATCAGTTACATCTTATGCATTAACATCTTCTACAATTGATATTTTAGAAGCAGTTGTTAATAGAGATAATCGTGATCTCGGAATGATCCGTATCTCAATGGAAGAGTATCTACAGATTAATAATAAATCTCAAACTGGAAGACCTTCTCAATACGCAATCCGTAGAGGAAGAGATAATCCAGAAATGTTCGTATATCCCATTCCTGAGAACTCAACTGATATGTTAAAACTAGAACAGATTCATAAGATTCAAGATGTTGAAAATGTTATAGCTGAAAACGTAGATGTTCCAACTCGTTTTTTACCGTGTCTTACAATGGGACTTGCTTACTATATGGCAATGAAACGACCTAATGTAGCAAATGAACGTATTGGTTTACTTAAACAGAATTATGAAGAATTACTTAATAATGCTCAACTAGAGGACCGTGAACGTACAAGTTTATTTTTCAAACCAAAATTAAGTAGGGTATAATAAAGTCTAATGGCAAGTGATAAACATGCAGTAGGTTTATGTGATATATGCGGTTGGAGATATCCTCTTCGAGAGTTAAAGTATAACTCATATAAACTACGTGTATGCCCAACAGATTTTGAAGGTGGATTTGATTTAGTTAATCACCCACAGAATTTTACTGCTAACTTAAGAGATAATGAGACAATTCGTGATCCAAGACCTGATCCTAATATTGATCGTAATTTAGAATGGCAGCTTGTAAGTACGAATTGGGAAGATATCAATACTGATTGGCAGAACATTTAAGGAGTAATAATGTCTACGTTTACCGGAAGAACAATCGCGAATACCTATAAAGGTCTGCTTAATATTGATAACGATAATAGCGGTATTGATACAACTGTCCGTACTGTTCAAGACGGTGAAGGTACTGCTTCTCCATTACAACTTTCTAATTCAATATTAAATGTTAATGGAGCTTTCCAAATTGGCGGTGTTCAACTAACTGCTAATGTTTCTAGTTTGAATGCTTTGGCTGATATTACAGGTGCTACTGGTATGATTGCCGTAGACGGTGGAACTGCTTATGGTAGAACACTAACTGGTGGTGCAGGAGTTTCAATTACAAATGCAAATGGTACGTCTGGTAATCCTACTATTGCTCTCAATACTACTGGAGTTAGCGCAGCTACATATGGTCCTGTATCTCTTATAACTGTTAACTCTGTAGGACAAGTTACAAGTGCTACCATTCCTACAAGTATTTCTGTAGCTGAAATTAGAGGATCAACCTTTACAACTCAATATCTAAATGCATCATCTAATGTAAGTATTACAGGTAATACGCTTATTGCTGGAAGTTTAACTGTAAGCGGAACTACTTCAGTTTCTAATATTGTAGTTACTTCTATTGATGCAGGAAAGATTAATTCAGCTATTGTTTCTTGTAGCGTTATGACTGCTAACGTACTTAATGTTATTGGGTTCGGTACATCAGTAACTAACTTTACAGCTAATAACTTAGTTGTTCTTTCAAGTACTCAGATTACAGGAATGGTTAGTGCAGCTAATGCTGTATTCTCAGGAAACGTAAGTGCAGCTAATTTCTATGCAGACACGAATATTTATATTGCAGGGGCAGCAATTCCTAATGCCTCACAGATTACATCAGTTAATGATAGTATTACAGCACTGTCAGCTACAATGGCTACCAGCATTGGTACTGCTAATACTCGTATCACATCTGTAAGCGACTATGCAGTAGCTTTATCAGCAACTATGGCTACTAGTATTAGTAACAGTAATAGTGCAATCACAGCTTTATCAGCTACAATGGCTACAAGTATTGGTAACAGTAACAGTGCAATTACCGCATTGTCAGCAACTATGGCTACAAGTATAGGTACTGCCAATACAAGAATTACATCAGTTAGTGACTATGCAGTAGCTCTTTCAGCAACTATGGCTACTAGTATAGGAACTGCTAATACTCGTATTACATCTGTCAGTGACTATGCTGTAGCTTTGTCAGCTACAATGGCTACAAGCATTGGAACTGCAAATACTCGTATTACTTCAGTAAGTGACTTTGCAGTTGCTCTATCAGCGACTATGGCTACTAGCATCGGTACTGCAAATACAAGAATTACAGCACTGTCAGCTACATTAGCAACTAGCATTGGTAATAGCAATACTGCAATTACAGCACTATCAGCTACAATGGCTACAAGTATCGGTACTGCTAATACACGAATAACGTCCGTAAGCGACTATGCAGTAGCTTTGTCAGCTACATTGGCTACAAGTGTAGCTTCTAGACTCCCACTAGCTGGTGGTACGATTACAGGCACTGTATCAGCACAAGAAGTTGATGTAAGTTCTTTAGGAATTGGGACAGTTGCAGGAGCTAAACGATTAACGATGAATGGAGCAGCTGTAGCTCAGTATGCTTCATTAACTGATGGTGCTACAATTGCAGTTAACTTTAATACTGCTCAGAACTTTATTGTTCAACTAGCAGGTAATAGAGCATTAGGAAACCCTACTAATTGTGTAGCAGGACAAACTGGAAGTATTGTTGTAGTTCAAGATGGAACAGGCGGTAGAACATTAAGTTATGGAACAAGTTGGGACTTTATAGGTGGTACTGCACCTACATTATCAACTGGTGTTTCAGCGGTAGATAGGATAGACTACATCGTATATACTTCAACTGCTGTTCAAGCCATTGCATCACTAGATATTAAATAAAAGATATAACGGAGAAAAAGTTACATGGTATTTTCTAATAACCTACTTTTAGGTGCAGTTTCAGCGGCAGCAGGTGATTATTTAATTGAGCAATCGCTACTGTTTAACGACGACGACAGTGCGTACCTAAACCGCACACCTTCAACGGCTGGTAACCGTAAGACTTGGACTTTTAGTGCTTGGTTTAAACCAACATTTAGTGGTGCAACTGCACAAATTTTTATGGCTGGTGCAGACACAAGTAATAATACACGCATCCAATACCAATCTACCGGAACCATTCAATATGTTCATGCTGATGGTGGAAGTGTAACAGATCAACTTCAAACTAGCGCCGTTTTAAGAGACCCATCAGCTTGGTATCATCTTGTTGTATCTGTGGATACTACACAAAGCACAGATACAAATAGAGTTAAAATTTACATCAACGGTACAGAACAAAGTTTTCAAACAACAAATTACCCAACGCAAAACTTTGATACCGATGTAAACTCAACATCTGTACACAATATAGGGCGTATCACTGGAGGTTCCAATTATTTTGACGGACTCATGGCTCTCCCAATATTAGTTGACGGCTCGGCATTAGCACCGACTGCTTTTGGTGAGACAGATGACGATGGATTTTGGAATCCTATTGAATTTATACCTGATACAGTAGGTTCTAATCTTACAGCAAATTATGTCACATCTGTATCAAATAATGGCGGCGGTGGATTTGCTACATCTCCTGTAACCTTTTCGAGCGTTGATATTGGAACTGCATCAGCAACTCGCAAAGTGATCGTTGGAGTTGGTATAGATGGATATCAAGGAAATGAAGCGTACACAAGTTTAACAATCGGTGGTGTGGCAGCTAATTTAATACAAGAACAAAACGCAGCATCCGGTGGTCGTCCCGTTGCATTATTTGAACTTGACGTATCATCTGGCACTTCGGCTGACATTGTTGTGACGTTTACCGGAACTCAGACAAAATGTTATTCTATGGGGATTGGCGTTTGGACGATAGAAGGTGGAACTTTATTTTCTACTGTTGGCTCTACTGCTAATCCCGGCGCTGGAAATATTAGTGTTTCTTCGGGCGGCACTGTCATTGCAATTATGACAGAAGGTAGTGCTAGTGCAACTTACACATGGGCAAATCTGACTGAAAACTTCGACAATCAAGTTCGTTCTGGAAGACATGCATTTTCAGGTGCATCTAAGAATTTAAGCAGTGCAACTACTCAAGCCATTAGCGCTACTTCTTCCGGTGGATCACAATTTGCTATGCTTGCTGCATCTTTTGCACCAGCAGGAGGCTATGGAACTAACGGTTTCCAGTTGGACTACGCAGACACTGGATATTTTGGGAAAGATGTCGCAACTGCTCACACTGCTATTGGGGCAACTTATCGAGCAACTGCGGTATCAACCGCAAATGCTTCATCATACACGTTTTCTTCACAAGCAATAGGCACGGCTGACGCTAATCGTTATGTTATTGTAGCGGTACATTTGCATCGAAGTAACACTAGCGAAATAGTAAACTCCCTATCCGTAGGAGGTGTATCTGCAACTCTTATTTCTAGTGGAACTTCAAATACAGCGAATAGAAGTTTAGTAGACTTTTGGAAAGCTGCCGTCCCCACTGGAACAACAGCGGATGTGGTTGTTACTTTATCAGGGACAGCGGATAGATGTGCAATAAGCGTCTGGTCTTGTATTGGTAATGTCCAAAAATTACAAAGTGTAATCGCTGCCCCAAGCGATGCTTCAACTAATGCTTTATTAACTACAACACAAGTTCCAGACAATGGTTTTGCATTATCAGGAGTAGCTTGGCAAAGTTCCTCTGGCGGCACAGATAATCAAGCAACATTTGCTAATACAACAGAGCGAGTAGACGCAACATTTGGGGAAGTAGATGCGAGTTATGCCGCTGCAAGCGCAGACTTTACATCTGCCAGTGTTTTAGGGATTTCATGTACGTCGCAACTTAGTGGCGGAAGTGTATATTATGCCGTAATGAACACAACTTCATTCGTCCCTGCTGGCATGAACTCATACATTGCCAACAACTTCACAACCACTGATCAACTAGAAGACACGCCAACTGATAGTGTTGATGATGGCATTGGTAATTTTGCAACGCTTAACCCTAATGACAATGGCGGTGGAGTTTTATCTCAGGGTAATAGGTATTTTACAACAGCATCAGATAAATCAATTAGAGCCACAATATCTGGCACAGAAAAATACCAAATAGAATGCTTTGGTATAAACGAAATGATGTTTGGTCTTGCAAATGCAGCTTGTCCACTTACGGGAGGCAACCATTACAATAATGCTAATTCGTTTATGTATTATGGTTATAATGGCAGCAAAATAAACACGAGTTTTTCATCTTATGGAAGCGCCTCTACTACAGACTCCACATATGTGGGTATGACTTACGATCCTTCTAATGGAGATTTGAGGTTTTATCTCAATGGTACTGATCAAGGCACAGCTTTCACCATGGACACAAGTGTTGAGTGGTATCCATACATTTTTGGCGGTTCAGCAGCTCAATATCTTTTAATGAACTTCGGACAAACTGCGTTTGAACATCCAATATCTGGATTTACACCTTTAGCAACCCAGAACCTAACAGCACCAACAATCGCTGATGGTTCACAATACTTTAACACGGTGCTTTATACAGGTAACGGCACGGCTATAGGGTCTGGTGGTAATGCAATTACTGGTGTTGGTTTTCAGCCTGACTTTGTTTGGATTAAGGGCAGAGACACTACTTTTAGCCATCAACTTTACGATGTAATTCGTGGGCCTGAAAAACCTTTAAACTCAAACAATACTGGTGCAGAAGGCAGCAATACAGAAGTTTTAACTGCTTTTACTTCTGACGGTTTTACTGTTGGCAGTAATTCTGGGGTAAACCAAAACACTAAGACTTACGTCGGATGGTGCTGGAAAGCTGGCGGCTCTGCTAGTTCCAATAGTGACGGTTCAATAACTACGAGTGTGTCTGCTAATACGACAAGTGGCTTTAGTATTATTTCTTACACTGGAACCGGAGCTAGTTATCCAACACCGACGATTGGGCATGGTTTAGGTTCGGCTCCTAAATTTTATATCATTAAAAACCGTGATCAAACAGATGGGTGGGCGGCTTTCCATGATAATATGCTTGGTGCTTTGAACCCGTGGAATGACAACCATTTAAGACTTGATACAAATGCCGCAGTAAGTGGCGCTCTTCACGTATCTGGCGCTGCGCCTACGAGTTCAATTATTTATTTGGATCGCGACCATATAGTTAATGCAAGTAGTGAAGATTACATTTGTTATGCATGGGCCGAAGTCGAAGGCTTCTCAAAATTTGGTAGCTACACAGGCAATGCAAATGTTGATGGTCCGTTTATCTATTTGGGTTTCAGACCTGCGTTTATTTTAGAGAAACGAACAGACTCAGCAGGAGCTTGGTACATCACTGATATGACGCGAGACACTTACAATCCTGTTAATAAATACTTGATGCCTGATGCCTCTAATGCAGAAGCTAGTGGTAGTACTTCTTCTGGTGTGTATCTTGATGCTCTTTCTAATGGGTACAAAATTCGCGGTACGGGTGCGGGACAAGAGTATAACCGATCAGGCGGGACATACATCTACGCAGCATTTGCCGAGCATCCTTTTCAAGGCGCTGACGGTGTAACTCAAGCAAGAGCGAGATAGTAATGATCGCTGAATCTCTTGCAGCGTTTGCCTTAGTTAAAGGTGCAGTTGATGCTGTTAAATCAGCGGTTGATACTGCTCAAGATGTACAGGGTATTAGCTCCGGTCTTGATGCGCTGTTTCATCATCGTGACGCGGCTGCAAGAGAACTTAAAAAGAAAGAGAAACCAACTAAGCCTAAGTCAAAGTTACATAAGTTTTTTAGTAAAAAGACAGGCGAAGATACAGAAGATGAACTATCTGTCGGTGCAGTAGCTGCAATGGTTCTGGAGCAAAAGAAGATAGATAGAGATATACTTAATTTAGGTATTCGTATTGATAATAAGTTTGGTGAAGGAACATGGGATGAGATTCTAGCGACTCGTGAAGCATTGCTTGAAGAGCGTAAGGCAAAGCGTAAGAAGGCTAGAGAAGCAGCGGCTGCACAAGCTTTAGAAGACGAAGCATTTCACGATAAGATTATTAGATGTATCATTGAGGGTGGTAAGCTTGTAGCAGTTCTTGTAGGGGCAGTGGGTGTAGCTACAGTAATCTGGATGAATCGTTGTACTGGAGGAGACTGCTAAATATGGAATTTGGAGTACGAGAGCTTATTCAATTTGGTACATTACTTGCGTCTTTAGCAGGAGCATTTGCAGTTGTTAAGTCGCAAGTATCTAGACTTATTGAAGATATTGCTAAATTACAAAGTTACGCAAATAAACTAGAAAATAGATTAGAAATAATTGAAAGTGGTCAAGCTGTTATTCAACATCAAGTTAAAGTATTCGGAAGTATTTTATCTCCTGCAAACCTAAAAGAATTAAATACTCAACTAGCTGAAGTTGAAACTGAAATTAAAATATTACATAAAAATTTAGATAAACTTTATGGGATGCATAATGGTAAACATCCAGCAATTGGAGCGTAAAAGAATGAACGAGAAGCTTGTATTTGATGTAGCATTAGCTGCTCCAGCATTAACATTGCCATTATGGGTAGTAGTTTTTGAAGAGTGGCTACGATTTGGTATTACAGTAGCTACTTTAGTTGTTGTTACAATTAGATTAGTCTTTGTTTTACAAGAATGGTATAATAAAAAAAATACAATTAATAAAACTGGAGATAAGTGATGTGGGCTTTAATTGAAGATAATACTATTGTACGTACTTTTAATCGTCCAAAACCTATAACTATTAATAACATTCAACATCCACGAACTATTTTTACTTTATGGAGTGAAGAAGAATTAAATACACTTGGTATTTATAGTATTATAAAAAACATCACATCTTTTAATAGTAAGACTGAAAAACAATCATCTTCTTCTAGAGTTTTTGAAAATAATACTGTTGTTGAATCTAATGTAGTTGTAGATCGTGATTTAGATGAAATTAAACAAAGTTTAAATACAGATGTTTCTAATACATTATCTAGTTATCTTTCTCAAAGTGATTGGTATTACATTAGAAAACTAGATAAAGAAATAGCTATTCCATCTGCAATTCAAACATGGAGAAATGAACTGAGAGCTAATGCAGCTTCAATGGAAACATCTATAAGTAATGCTGCAGATGTAGCTGCAATTAAAACATTAATTAATGAAGGCACATTATCAGTTTGGTCTAGTTATGAAGATGTTGTAGCTGCAGAAGTTGCAGCAGCAGCTAAAGCAGCTGAAGAAGCAGCAAAAGCTAAAGCAGCTGAAGAAGCAGCAAAAGCTCAAGCAGCTGAAGAAGCAGCCGCAGCTGAAGCCGCTGAAGAAGAAGTTGTTGTAGAAGAGGACTAAGGAGGTTAAGTTGTTTAAATCTTTAATAAATAAAGCAATGTTATTTATTATTATTTTATTTACAGTTGTACTTTGTTCGTTTTCAGTTAGGGCTAACAGTGGTTTTAAAGTTGGGCAGACATTTGGACAAAGTGCTTTTTGTTTTTCAGAAGACGCAATTTATCTATTTGTAGAAGCAGACTCTGAAAACGCAGTTAAAGCAAGTATGACTTTTAGAACTTTAGTTCAGTTTAATATGTGTGATCAGCTTACAGGTCCAGTTACAGTAATAATCACAAGTATTTTAATGGATTATATTGATTCTGCAGGAAATAAAATTCAAGTTGTTACAGTAGAGTTTAATGAAGATAATAAACATTTAAAAACTGATAAAGTATTATACACAATAGTCTATCAAGAATTGGCTAAAGATGCACCATATGCAAAAGAGCATATTTAATTGTAAGGAGTTAAGTAAAAAATGGCATCAACATATACAAGTAATATTCGATTAGAGTTACAGGCTGATGGAGAAAACCCTAATAACTGGGGTACAATTCTCAATCAAAATGTAATTGATCTAATTGACGAAGCTATAACTTCTTATACAACCGTAGCTCTTACAGGAGCTAACGTAACTCTAACAGCTGTTAACGGGACTACAGATCAGTCTCGTTCACCGTTCTTAGAGTTTACAGGTGGTCTTACAGAAGATGTTAACGTAATTATTCCAGCTGTTTCTAAAAGTTATTACATTAATAATAAAGCAACGCAAGCATCAGCCGGAACTGATATTACAGTAAAGACAGCTAGTGGTGCAGGAGTTAATATTCCTGTAGGTTCTAGAATTGCTGTAATTTGTGACGGAGTATCTGTATTCAGTGCAATTAATCCGAATGCCTTTGGATTTGGTACAGCGGCTTCTGCTAATATTGGAACTGGTAATACAGATGTTCCTGATGTTTCAATTGCAGATGTTCGGTATAGTCAACTAGCAGCTGCTAATGCGTTTACTAATACTAACTCATTTGCATCTGCAACTACATTTAACGGATTAAGTTCATTTACATCTACAACTACGTTTAAACAAGTTGACTCTCCAATTGTAACGCTTACAGATGCAGCATCAGTAGCAGTTAACTTTAATACTGGAAACCATTTCTTAGTCTCTCTTGCTGGTAATAGAACACTTGAGAATCCAACTAATGGTAAAGTAGGTCAAGTTGGTCATATTTATGTTGTTCAAGATGGAACGGGTGGACGTACTTTATCATATGGAGATATGTATAATTTTCCATCAGGAACTGCTCCTGTATTAACATCAGTCAGTGGCAGTGTTGATCTTCTTGTATTTAGTCAACGAGCAACATCTGTTCTAGATGCAGTTATTATTAAAGATTTTAAAGTGCCAGTATAAGGTAAAAATAGTATGTCATCAACTGACGGAACTCTACTTAAATTAAACTATGAAGCTGGCTTCCATCGGGAGACTACTCGCTATACAGAAGAAGGTAAGTGGTATGATGGTGATAAAGTACGGTTTAGAGAAGGAAGACCTGAAAATCTTCGCGGGTGGGTAAAAAGAGTTGATACTCCTTTTGACGGTACTGCTCGTGATCTCCGTATTTGGTCAGATAATAATACAAGACGTTTAGCTGCTTTCGGTACAGAAAAAAAGTTATATGTTTATGACGGCAGTGATAATGTAGATATCACACCTATTGTTTCATCTACTACTTTTACTAGTGCATTTGCAACTCAAGCTACTTCTTTTTTAGTTAGTGTTTCATCTGCATCTCATAATAGAGTTATAGGTGATTTTGTTTTAATTAGTTCATCAACTACAATTGGTGGCAGCATTGTATTAGGTACAAGTGTCTACAATATTATTTCAGTAACTGATAATAATAACTTTACAATCTCAGCGGCAACAGCTGCATCTGTAACTCAAACAAGTGCAGGAGCAGGAACTGGTCAGTTTTTATTAGAAACAGGATCAAATATTGCCATTGCAGGTTTAGGTTATGGAGCAGGTGTTTACAATGCAGGTGTTTCAGTTACAGGACAACGTGCATGGAATGCAGCAGCTTCAGCCTCTAATATTATCTTACAGGGAACTCAGTGGTCTTTAGATAATTGGGGTGAAGATTTACTTGTATGTCGTAGAGGCGGTCAGATTTATTATTGGGATAGAGATGCAGCGTCTACTCCATCAAGAGCAGTTGTTGTAACTGCATCTCCTGCACAGTCTAACTCTATTCTAGTTTCTCCTAATGATCGACATGTAATCTCATTAGGTGCAACTGGTTTTGCAGCTGCTTACTCCCCACTCCGTGTACGTTGGTCGGATCAAGAAGACTATACTAACTGGACTCCTTCAGTTTCCTCTACAAGTGGAGAAGTTGAACTTACAGATGGTACTCGTATTATTGGGGGTATTCGTAGTAGAAACCAAATTAATATTTGGACTGATAAATCTATGTACGGTATGACTTTTGTAGGTAATCCTTTTGTCTTTCAGTTCCGTCAATTAGGAACTAACTGTGGTCTTTTAGGACAACATGCATGTGTTGACTATGATGGTCGAGCTTTCTGGATGTCAGACGACAACTTCTATTCTTTTGACGGTCAAGTTCGTAACTTACGGTCTACAGTACGTAGATATGTATTTGACAATATTAACTTTAACCAGTTAGATAAAGTATATGCTGGAGTTAATAGTGAGTTTAAAGAAATTATTTGGTTATATCCATCTAGTCAATCTATTGAATGTGACTCATATGTAATTTATAATCCAGAAGAAAATCATTGGGTTTATGGTACATGTAAGTGGACTACGTTTAAAGATCGTAATGTGTATGATAATACAATTACAACTGGATCAGATAGTTATTTATATGATAATGAACCAGTTGATATTTATACAGGTGATAGTGAAACAATTTCTAACTTCTGTGAGTCATCTGATTTTGACGTTGAAGAAGGTATGGATATGATATTCATTGATAAAATCATTCCTGATTTTGAATTTAATGATGGAACAATTGCCATTAAGATTACAACTAAACAATATCCTACAGGACCAGAAACAATTAAAGGTCCATACTATATTAATGCAGGAACAAAGAAGGTAGACTTACGCGCAAGAGGAAGACAGGCACGAATACGTGTGTCAGCTGCTTCTAACAATACTTATTGGCGTTGGGGTGCAGTTCGTATGTCAGGTCAGAGAGATGGTAACAGATAATGAGATATCCTGAACTATCTTATTATAAGTATATGGCTACTAAAGAGCTACAGGACTTATATATGTCAGTTCAATCATGGTCAGGTCAATTGATCAATGAACTTGATACACGAGATACAGAGCAAAATTTTAAACCTGCTACACAAATTTTAACAGCTGTAACAACAACTGATATCGGTAGACCTGCTGGTGGATTTGTTGTATATATCGAGCCTACTGGTAAGTACTATGGGTGGAATGCAGTAACATCAGCATGGGATGCTTTTAATTAAAATGGATGATAAAACTACTAAACTAACTGAGTATTATGATTTAATTAATAATAGTACTTACATTCAGAATATTAATTCAGGTGTAATTATAGATGAAAATAAAACATTGAGTGGATTGGCGTTTAATACAGGACAGTTGTATAATAAACAACAAGATATACAACCTTCCACTGCTAATACAGCATACGCTGATGGTACAAAAGTTCAATCTAATTATATGAATATAAAAAATGTTATTTAAAGGGAGCAAGAAGTAATGGCTGAAATGATTAATAGAGAAGCACCACTTAGCGGTCTATCTAGCTTAATGGCAATGAAGGGTCGTCAGGGTGATACTGAACTTATTCATATGACAAAGCCAGAAATTGCAGGTCTTGCATCTTTAGGTAAGATAACTATTAACCCTGATACTGGTCTACCTGAAGCTTTTAGTTTTAAGCAGTTTCTTCCTGCACTTGCAGGTTTGGCAATTACAGCTGCAACGGGTGGCGCTACTGCCCCATTATTTGCAGGGTCTAGTTTTCTTCTTCCTGCTTTAGGGGCTGGTGCAACATCAGCAATTGTTAATAAAGGAGATATGGGTGCTGTAGCTTTTGATGCTCTTCTTGCAGGTGCAGGTGGAGCATTATCAGGAGCAACTGTTGGAGCAGACACAGCAGTAAAGGTAGGTGCACCAAAGGT